>VYME01000041.1_pt1 | contig 87571 bp, 77 predicted proteins | sample 5115281 | NCBI WGS metagenome assembly VYME01 (sample SAMN12291780, study PRJNA351875) | freshwater metagenome | isolation source: freshwater lake | place: USA: Michigan, Wintergreen Lake | collected 2013-08-08
ATGTCGATCCGACGGTGTTCGTTTCCGCCGCATTCACCGCGATCGATCTCCGGCGTGACCAACTCATGTTCTGCGTGGCGCCAAATCGGTGGCTCTGCAGAGCTTCCCTAAGTCGGGCGGTGAAGAAGGGGGAAGGGGGCGGGCAGGTTTGCCTGGATGCTTGTTTGCAAGAACCGACCCCATTCATTCACGCAGACGGCGCCCGTGAAATTCCGAGCCCGCCCTGACACCGGTGGCGCAGAATCCTCGAACCATCCCGGGAGCCGAGCGTCTCGTTGCTCAACCACCGCCAGCCAGTGAGGTCATCGTCCCAATGAACAGACAGACACCGTCGATGGGCAAAAGGCGCAGTCGAAGACTCCGGAAGAAGCTTCACGTCGGTGAGTTCAGGGATGAAGGATTCGCGGTCCACTTCAAGTTCCAGGCCGACCTCGCGAACGAGGCGCAGCTCGCCGCACTCATGACCTTCATCACCGAAGCGATCGAGTCTCGGGGGCTTCTGTTCGGCGGTGGCGAAAATGGATTCGTCACAAAGGCGGGGCGAGGCTCGACGACGGATGACGATCGCAACGCCGTGGATGCGTGGCTGCGGTCCTGCACCTCCGTTGTGGACGTGCGCGTCGGCCAGAACGAGGATGCGTGGTACGGAACGGAAGGCGGGGCGACCTGAACCCTCGTTCCGCACGTTGATGGGGCGTGGGTGTCTGGTCCTGCCGCGCGGCGGAACGCGGCGCTTCCGTTGTCAGTTGCACCAATTCGGCAGACTTGTTCGGCCGCTTCGCTAGGCGCCAACAAGGCCTCGCCGGTGACTCCGAAGAGTAGACTTGGTCTCGATCGTCTTGCTGGAGCGCTTGATGAAGTCGCCTCGTGTTGTTTCAGACCCCGAGATCCTTGGCGGAACGCCCGTGTTCGTCGGAACCCGGGTGCCCGTTCGCATCCTCTTCGAGCACCTCGAGGCCGGAGACTCGCTGGAGGTGTTTCTGGAAGACTTCCCGTCGGTCAGTCGTGAACTTGCCGTCGAAGTTCTCGAGGATGCCAAGAAGGCGCTCGAGGTAGATGCGCATCCTGCTTGACGAGTCGGTCCCTCACCGCCTCGGTCGCCTATTGGTCGGCCACTCGTTCAGTAGTGTTCAGATGGAGGGATGGGCCAGCACGAAGAACGGCAAGCTGCTGGTCATGGCCTCGTCCAGCTTTGATGTCCTCCTCACCGCGGACAAGGGCATGGAGTACCAACAAAACCAGGGCGCACTGCCAATGTCGGTTTTGGTCGTGCGCGCGCGTAGCAATCGTCTTGATGCCATGGCGCAACTGGTTCCGGCGATCCTAGCGGCCCTCGAGAACATGCCGCCTCGCTCGTTCGCAAAGGTTGGCGCCTGACCCCTCGAAACGGGGTTCGGGCCCTTGCTGCCGATGGAGCGGATCCCAGCCCGTGTGTGCATCGGTGGCGCCCCATCTCTCAGGGTCCGTGTCGCCGTGCTTCTGCTCACTGCCGTGTGTGCGATTCCAAGCGCCGTGTTCGGACAGGCGCGCTCCGAGCATTCTCTCGCGGCACTCGGTGGGCGGTTGGTTGGACGGAGCAACGGTGAGTGGGGTGGCTCGCTCCATTTTGAGTATGGCCACGGATTCGCTCAGAGGCTTCTCGAGGAGAACATCTTGGGAATGCACAAGATGGGAACCTCGGTCGTCGTGTTCACGGGTCTGGCGCACGCGACGGGGAACGAGGGCGCCATCTATGTCGTTCGCCGGAAGAGCCGTCATGAACTGTCGATCTCACTCCTGCGTCGGCTTGCGGGAGAGCCGAGCGAGATAGCTCAGCAGAAGAGCGGGGCAGTCCACTTCGGCGTTTTCACGGGGAAGCTTGTCGAAGAGGAACGCCCGGAGGGCCAAAACTTCGTGGTGACGCGAAAGGAGCTTGCCTGCCAGGTACTCGATACGAGGCTCGCGATACGTTCAGTGCCGTGCACTCCGCGGTTGCCGTGACTTCGCGAGATGCAGTTCCGGGGTCGGACGCGCGCAACCTTCTAATGCCTCGGAAACGCGTCCTCTGAACCCCCTTGATCCAAGGCATGGAGCCGCCTGTTTCGAAGCCAAGATGGGCGCCGTCGAGCATGGCGGGTCCACAGGACGCCCCGAGCGAATCGATCCCACCTGCCTGTTCATCTCTGGCGCCTGAGCCATCAAAAAGCAAAGGGTCAGGTCTAGTGTCGTAGCAACGGCGCCCAACGCCCGCTCCGGCAATCGGTCGGCTGATGGGTGCCCCAGTTTGGTGGGCGCTCGTCTTGCGTCTGGTGTCGGCTGCCCAGACGGCACCCCCGAGTCTGGAATCAACCGGTCCGGGCAGTCGCCGCGTGCTGGCCGATCGCATCGGCGTTGACCTCCTCGCCGACGTGCTCGAGGAAGGCCCGGGCGACGGCGGACAGATGCTTCTGCCGGAGGTGGACGAGCTGCCAGGTCGAGTGGATCGGGAAATCCTGCACGTCGAGGATCGCGACATCGTCGCTCCAGCCTTTGCTGCGGTGCAGTGCGTACTCCGACAGGATCGACAAGCCGAGCCCTGCCGCCACGGCCTCCTTGATCGCGAGGTTGCTGCCGAACTCCATGCGGACGTTCAACTTGGCGTCGTGCTTTGCGAGGTGCCGCTCGATGGCGACCCGCGTACCCGAACCCGCCTCACGCAGGATGAACCGCTCGTCGGCCAGCCGCGAGAGCGGGATGCCACGGCTCGTCGCGAGCGGATGGTCTCTCGGCGCGATCATCACCAGCGGGTTGTCGAGGAAGGCCTGCACCGTCAGATCGAGATCCGCCGGAGGCGCGGACAGGATGTAGAGATCGTCCAGATTCGACTGCATCCGTTCGACGATCTGATCGAGGTTCGCCACCATGAGCTTGACCTCGATCCCGGGGTACTGCGTACAGAACGGCGTGAGCAGGCGCGGGACGAAGTACTTGACCGTGCTCACCACGGCGAGGCGCAGCGTGCCGCTCTGCAGGCCCTTCAGTTCGCTCACTTCGTGCTCGAAGGCGCGCCACTCTGCCTGCATGGTCTGCCATCGCGCGTAGAGCTTTCGTCCGGCCTCGGTGAGATGCACCTTGCGCCCGACCTGCTCCAGGAGGAGCAGGCCCACGGCGTCGGTGAGCTGCCGGATCTGCTGGGAGACGGCCGGCTGCGTGAGACACAGGTCCTCGGCCGCGCGGGTGAAGCTGCCGCAGTCGGCCACGGTCGCGAACACCTGCAGTTGCCGCAACGTGAAGTGCATGCCAGCCAAGAGATGCGTCCTGTGTTGAACGACCTCCGTGGATTCTAGGGAAAGTCCCGGCACGTGGGGCAACGAAATTGCACGTACCTCCCGCCCGGATGTCGCCTCGGCTACGCTGCTGCCAATGTCCATGTGGCCGTCCTGGATCCGATGGCGTGTCGCGCGCGTCAGGTGACGAGATGCTGCGGCCGACCCGCAGCCCACGCGTCGATGTTGTCGATGAGCTGGTCCGCGAGGAACTGCATGGCCTCCTGCGACGCCCACGCCACGTGGGGCGTCAGGATGAAGTTGGGCCGGCGCAGGTCGAGGAGCGGGTGCCCGTTGCGCGGCGGCTCGGTCGTGAGCACGTCGAAGCCGGCACCGGCGATGAGCCCGGCGTCGAGCGCGTGGATCAGTGCCTCTTCATCCACGAGCCCGCCGCGCGAGGTATTGATCAGCAGCGCGGTCCGCTTCATGCGCCGCATCTGCGGCAGGCCGATCAGGTTGCGCGTGGAGGGCATGAGCGGGCAGTGCAGGCTCAGCACGTCGGCGCGTTCCAGCACCTCATCGAAGGGCGTGTACTCGATGCGCGGTGCCTTGGGCGGTTCGTGGTCGGCGAACAGGACCTTCATGCCGAAGCCGCGGGCGATGGTCGCCGTCCCCTGGCCGATCGCGCCCTCGCCGACGATCCCCAGCGTCGACCCGTGCAGGTCGCGGATGTCGTGGTCGAGGAAGCAGAACTGATCGGCCTTCTGCCATCGACCAGCCTCGACGTCGCGTCGATAGGCAATCAGGTTGCGGCGCAGGGCGAGGATGAGCGCGAACGCGTGCTCGGGCACCGTGTGGACCGCATAGTTGCGGATGTTCGCCACCGCGATGCCGCGCGCCTTGCAGGCCGCCACATCGACGCAGTCATAGCCCGTGGCGGCGACGGCGATCATGCGCAGGTTCGGCAACTGCGCGAGCGTGGGCTCGCGCAGCTGCACCTTGTTGACGATGGCCACCGTGGCCTCCTGCAGTCGCTCCACCACCTGGTCAGGTGTGGTCGCGGCGTGCTCGACATAGGAATGGTCGAACGCCGGTGTGCGCACCCGGGCCTTGACGGAGTCCCGGTCGAGGAAGACCACGGTGTGTCGCACGCGTCAGGCTCCTGCGGCGACGAGGCGGGCGGCGTCGGTGCTCGCCGCGGCCTTGCGCGACGCTTCCTCGCCACGCCAGTGCTGCTGGGCCGCCGCGACGCCGCTGCCGGGGACGATGTGGACACCGGCATCCATCATCGCCATCTCCGCGCCGCCGATCGCGCCGAGCAGCATGACCTCGTTGAGGTCGCCCAGATGGCCGATGCGGAACAGCTTGCCGGCCACCTTGGAGAGCCCGGCACCGAGCGACAGGTTGTAGCGGCGGAAGGCGATCTCGATCACCTGCGCGCCATTGATGCCTTCGGGGACGAGGATCGCCGAGACGGTGTCGGAGTGCCACTTCGGGGCGCGGGCGCAGAGGTCGAGCTTCCAGCCCTTCTGCACGGCCGCGCGGACGCCCGAAGCGAGGTGGTGATGGCGGCGGAACACGTTCTCCAGCCCCTCCTCCTCCAGGATGGCGAGCGATTCGCGCAGGCCGTAGAGCAGCGGCAGCGGCGGCGTGTACGGGAAGTAGCCGGAGGTGTTCGCCTTCATCATGTCGCCGAAGTCGAAGTAGCAGCGCGGCGAGCGGGCCTGCTCACGGAGCGCCAGTGCCTTCGGGCTCGCGCACACGATGCCGAGGCCGGCGGGGAGCATCAAACCCTTCTGCGAACCGGTGACGCAGATGTCCACGCCCCACTCGTCCATGCGGAAGTCGATGCTGCCCAGCGAGCTGACGGCATCCACCATCAGCAGGGCCGGATGCCTGGCGGCGTCCATCGCGCGACGCACGCCCGCGATGTCGCTGGTCACGCCCGTCGCCGTCTCGTTGTGCGTGGCGAGCACGGCCTTGATGCGGTGGCCCTTGTCGGCTTCCAGGGCTTCGAGGACGCGCTCCAGCGGGATGCCCGTCCCCCATTCGCAGTCCAGAATCTCGACCTCGAAGCCGAGCCGCGTCGCCATGTCGATCCACAGGTGGCTGAACTGCCCGAACCGCGCGGCGAGGACCTTGTCGCCGGGGGAGAGGCAGTTGGTGAGGGTGGCTTCCCAGCAGCCCGTGCCCGAAGCGGGGAACATGATGGGCGTACCGGTTTCCGTCTTGAAGACCTTCTTCAGGCCGGCGAGGCAGTCCAGCGTGAGTTCCGGAAACTTGGGCGAGCGGTGGTCCTCCATCGACACCATCATCGCGCGCTGCACGCGATCGGGTACGTTGGTGGGTCCGGGAACGAAGAGAGCGTTGCGACCAGCCATGACGGTCCTCCTGGGGATTGGGTTGGGATGCGTTGGGAAACCTGGGGTCGACCCGGGCGCCGGGCTCAGGGTCGGTAATCCGGGCCGTACACCGGGGAGGCCGCACAGAGCGCGCGCACGCGCTCCACGGTCCGCGCGATCACGGCGTCATCTTCGGGGGCGTCGAGCACGTCGGCGATCAGGTCGGCCACCTTCACGGCCTCGCCCGTGCCGAAGCCGCGGGTCGTGATCGCCGGTGAGCCGATGCGGATGCCGCTCGTCACGAAGGGCTTCTCGGGGTCGTTCGGGATCGCGTTCTTGTTGACGGTGATGTGGGCGCGGCCCAGGACGGCCTCGGCCGCCTTGCCGGTGATGCGTTTCGCCCGCAGGTCGAGCAGGAAGACGTGGCTCTCCGTGCGACCCGAGACGATGCGCAGGCCGCGCTCGGTGAGCCGTTGCGCCATCGCCTGCGCGTTCTTCTTCACCTGCTGCTGGTAAGTCTTGAACTCCGGCTGGAGCGCCTCCTGAAAAGCCAGCGCCTTGGCCGCGATGACATGCATCAGCGGGCCGCCCTGAATGCCTGGGAAGATCATCGAGTTGAGCGGCTTCTCGAACTCGGCGCTCGACAGGATCAGCCCGCCGCGCGGACCGCGGAGGGTCTTGTGCGTGGTGCTCGTGACGAAATGCGCGATGCCGACCGGCGACGGGTACTCGCCTGCGGCGACGAGGCCCGCGTAATGCGCCATGTCGACCAGCAGGTACGCGCCCACCTCGTCGGCGATCTCGCGGAAGCGCTTCCAGTCGATGGTGAGCGAGTACGCCGAGGCGCCCGCGACGATCATCTTCGGCTTCACCTCGCGCGCGGTCGCGGCGACGGCGTCGTAGTCGATCTCCTCGGTGTCCGCCTTCAGGCCGTAGGCGGCGGACTTGTAGATCTTGCCGCTGAAGTTGACCGTGGCGCCGTGGGTCAGGTGGCCGCCGTGCGCGAGCGACATGCCGAGGATCGTGTCGCCGGGCGTCAGCATCGCCATGTAGACGGCGGCGTTGGCCTGGGACCCGGAGTGGGGCTGCACGTTGGCGTACTCGGCGCCGAAGAGCTGCTTCGCGCGCTCGATGGCGAGCTGCTCGGCCACGTCGACATGCTCGCAGCCGCCGTAGTAGCGCTTGCCCGGATAGCCTTCCGCGTACTTGTTGGTGAGGACCGAACCCTGCACCCGCATCACGGCCGGGCTCACGTAGTTCTCCGAGGCGATCAGCTCGAGATGGTCTTCCTGTCGTTGGAGTTCATGACCGATGGCCGCCCAGAGTTGGGGGTCGGTCTCGGCGATTGTCTGCTTGTGGTCGAACACGTGGGCCTCGGGTCGTGGAACGGGTGCGTCTTCTGTCTTGGACGCCGAGGCCAGTGTAGGGGCGCGGGAAACGTGTCCTATCGAAGTTTGTTATCGCTTAGCCAACAATCGCTTATGGCGCGGCGCGGCACGGCGGGCGCCAGACGGATGCCCCCACGCTTGGCGCCTTCTGTCCAGGACGTCGAGCCGCCATGGGCCCGACGTCCGCCGGCGCCCGCAGGTCAGAACAGACCGACCACGCGCCCCTGCTCGTCGAGATCGATCTTCTCGGCCGACGGCTGCTTCGGGAGGCCGGGCATCGTCATCACGTCGCCGCAGATCATGACGACGAACTGGGCGCCGGCCGCCAGGCGGACTTCCCGGACGTTGATCGTGTGGCCCGACGGCGCGCCCCGCGCGGCCGGGTCGATCGAGAACGAGTACTGCGTCTTCGCGACGCACACGGGGTAGCTCCCGAAGCCGTCCTCCTCGAGCTTCTTCACCTGGGCTTTCGCCTTGCCGTCGAACACCACGTTCGCAGCTCCGTAGATCTTCGTCGCGATGGCGGTGATCTTCACGGGGAGCGTCGCGCTGTCCTCGTAGACGAACTTGAAGTTCGTGCCGGCGCCCGGACGCTCGACGAGATCCACCACGGCCCGCGCCACGTTCTCGGCGCCCTTGCCGCCTTCGGCCCAGTGCCGCGCGACGAACACCGGCGTGTCCAGCTTCTGCATGCGGCTCTGGAGGAGATCCAGCTCCGCCTGCGTGTCGAACGTGAAGTTGTTGATGGAGACGACGCACGGCAGGCCGTAGTGCTCGCGGACGTTGCGGACGTGCCGTTCCAGGTTCGCGATGCCGGCCTCCAGCGCCGCGAGGTTCTCCTGCGACACGTTCTTCACGTCGACGCCGCCGTGGTACTTGAGTGCGCGCAGTGTCGCGACGATGACCACAGCGTCGGGCCGCAGGCCGGACTTGCGGCACTTGATGTCGATGAACTTCTCGGCGCCGAGGTCCGCACCGAATCCGGCCTCGGTCACCACGTAGTCGCCCAGCCGCAGCGAGGCCTGCGTGGCGATCACCGAATTGCAGCCGTGCGCGATGTTCGCGAACGGGCCGCCGTGCAGGATCGCCGGGTTGTTCTCGAGCGTCTGCACGAGGTTGGGCTTCAGCGCGTCCTTCAGCAGCACGGTCATGGCGCCGTGCGCCTTGAGATCGCGGGCCGTCACCGGCTTCTGCTCGCGCGTGTAGCCGATGACGATGTTGCCGAGGCGCTCCTTGAGGTCCGCGATCGACGTCGCGAGACAGAAGATCGCCATTACCTCGGAGGCGACGACGATGTCGAAGCCGTCCTCCCGCGGATAGCCGTTGGCGGGCCCGCCGAGCGACACCGTGATGTCCCGCAGCGCGCGATCGTTCATGTCCACCACCCGCTTCCACGTGATGCGGCGGACGTCGATGCCGAGTTCGTTGCCGTGATGGATGTGGTTGTCGATCATCGCGGCGAGCAGGTTGTTCGCGAGGCCGATCGCGTTGAAGTCGCCCGTGAAGTGCAGGTTGATGTCTTCCATGGGCACGACCTGCGCGTAGCCGCCGCCGGCCGCGCCGCCCTTCACGCCGAACACCGGCCCGAGCGACGGCTCGCGCAGACACACGATCGCGCGCTTCCCGATCCGGTTGAGCGCATCGCCGAGACCGACCGTGGTGGTGGTCTTGCCCTCGCCGGCCGGCGTCGGGCTGATGGCCGTGACGAGGATCAGCTTCGCGTTCGGCCGGGGCGGCAGGCTCGCGAGATAGTCGAGGGAGATCTTCGCCTTGTAGTGGCCGTAGGGCTCGAGGTGTTCGTCGGCGATGCCGAGCGTCGACGCCACGTCGGTGATGCGATGCAGCGTCGCCTGCTGGGCGATTTCGATATCCGATGCCATCGGGGGGATCTCCGGAAAAGGCTGTTTTTGGGAGCCTCTGCATAGCCTGCGCGGATCGCGTTGCTGTCGGAATCGATCGCCGGCAAGCCGAGTAACGCGGCCAGCGTTCGATTCCGTCGCGACCTCGCAGGCTACGCAGAGGCTCCCTGGGAAAGTCGACGTCGTGTGCGCCGACCGCAAAGGCCCGGAGTCTAGGTGGAGCGCCCGCCACGACGGATCGGATCTGCTAATGGATCGCCAAAGCCGCGCTTATGGATGCGAGGTCCGAAGCCCTCCCAAGCCTTCGTCGTATCCGCGGCAATCGCGGGAACGGGCGAAGGTGACGCGTCGCCTGTTCCCGCGGACAATCCTGCGTCCACGTTTCGAACGCCCCGCACCTCCATGAAGAAGAACGCCACCGGCGGCCTCGTCTATTCCACGGCGGTGGGCCGCACGTGTCCCGGCTGCCGCCGCCCGATCGCCGAATGCGTGTGCGGCCGCCCGAAGAGCGCGCCGCCGGCCGCCGGCCCCGTACGCGTCTCGCGCGAGACGAAGGGCCGTGGCGGCAAGTGCGTCACGCTCGTGAAGGGGCTCGCGCTCGCACCCGACGCGTTGACGGATCTCGGCAAGCGATTGAAGGCGGCGTGCGGATCCGGCGGTACGGTGAAGGATGGCGTGATCGAAGTGCAGGGCGACCACTGCGATCGCGTGCTGGTGGCGCTGCAGGCCGAGGGGATCGCCGCGAAGAAGGCGGGGGGGTAGGGCCGGTTTCGGTCAGGGCCCCAATTGCATCGCCCGGTGGATGCGCCACCCGACCTTGTAAGGGACCATGCTTTTGTAGGAGCGGGCCATGCCCGCGAAAGCGATGGTTCCGGTTGAAGCGTTTCCTCGCATCGACCGCTTTCGCGGGCATGGCCCGCTCCTACAAGGGCGCGACCCCCGGCCCGAACACCAACCGCGTGCTCATCGGGCAATGGTCCGACGCCGCCACGGGGCGCGTCTCGAATCGCGCGGGCAATCGACCTTCCTCGAGCGATGCCGGATTCAGCCGCGCGATGAGCGTCGCGCTCACCGCGATCTGATCGAGGTTCCGGTGGCACGCGCGGTTCGCTGCCGCGGTGCGGTCCATCGCGACGAGCGTCATCGCGCTTTCCGGCGGATCGCCGTCGTTGATCTCCGGCCAGAGATTCCGCACCTGGTCCGCCACGACGGTGGTGCGCGGTGCGCTGCCATCGCTCCGCGCCGGGTAGCCGCCGCGAATCTCTGCTTCGAGATCGCGGTTCCAGTCACCGAGGATCATGAACGGCTCGCCCGCACGCGCCTGGGTCTCGATCCACGCTTCCAGCGGCGCGGCCTGCTGTTGCAGCGATCGGCACGCGGCACGATTCGGGGAATCCATCGGCCCGCCGGGACATCCTGACTTGAGATGCAACCCCAGCAGCGTGACCCGGGTGTCGCGCATGGCGATCTCGAGCGCGAGGCCGCGACGCAGCGGGCGGTCCGTCCACGGATCCTCTTCCAGCGAGAGCGATTCCACCTCGCGACAGGTGACCGAGGCCGCGAGGGCATCGCGCACCGCGTAGCCGACGTTCTGCGCATCGACCCGTGTCGTGAAGCACGCGATGCGATAGCCGGCCGGCAGCACCGAACGCAACGCTGCAGCGTTCTGCACCTCCTGCACGGCGATCACGTCGATGCCGCGAACATCCACCAGCTCGGCGAGGCGCTTCCGCAAGGGCGCGAGCTTGCGCGCCGCGTAGTCGGCAGCGGTCTCGATACCCCTCTTGGCAAAGACATCGCAGAACGGCAGGTCGTCCTGCAGCTTGCGATTGGAGTGTCCGGCGTCGGCGCACCGCCGCCAGAAGTCCGCGGCGTCGAGCGCCGCCGGGTCCGCGAGCCATTCCATGTTCCAGGACAGCACGGCGAGTTCACCGGGCGCTGTTGTCCGTGCACGCGACGCGGCGCTGCTGCAGGCCGAGACGCAGATGGCGCACAGGATGAGCGAGACCGATGCGAGGAAGCGGCTGTGGTTCGATCGTGCGGGAGGCTGAGGAGTCATGCCGCCATTGAACTCCAATCGCGGACCAATGACACCGGTAACGAAGAACCCTGGTCCGCCCGCGCGCCGATCGGCTGCGCCCAGACCGGGGGCTGCGTGGGCTTAGGCGACGACCGCTACCTTGCGCCGGCGGCTTACGGCGATGCCGAGGATGCCCAGGCCGCCGAGCAGCATGGCGTAGGTCTCCGGCTCTGGGACGGCGGCCGCGGTGCCGATGAAATCGACTTCATCGGTGAAGGTCCACGGACCGTCGGCGGACTCGCTCAGTGCGACGCGCATGTAGCTGACGTTGGTGATGTCGAGCCCCGACAGTGTCAGGGTCGTGTGGGGGCCGAGCCCGAGGTAGTTCCGATCGTTGGTCGAGCTCTCCGGCACCGACAGCTGGGAGACGAGACTCCAGGCGAGTCCATCGATGCTCTTGAACACGGCCACCGACGGGAGGACGACGTCGCCGACGCTGTCCTGCGTCGTGCCGATCCTGACCTCGCTGATGTCCACGGCCGTCGCGAATTGGAAGTCGATGTTCACGATGGGGGTGTAGACCCAGCCCACCCATTCCTGCGCATTGCCGTTGCCGAGGTCGACCCCCCAACCTTCGACGCCGTAAACGCCATCGGTCAGCTGCCCGCCGCTTTCGTCGTGGTAGCAGTAGGTGCCGCAGGCAGTGCTCTGGTCGAACGTGTAGCTGACAGGGACGACCTCCGCCGCGCTGGCTACGCCGGCGAAACAAGCGGTGGCCAGTGAAAGGCCGATCAGGGTGCGCATCATCGAGGATTCCTTGGGATCGTTGAATTCGTCACTGCGCTGTAAGGCAAATTGCGTGCGGGTGAGTCAATCTCATGCCGATCAATCAGTTGCCGTCCGATCCTTGCGGTCCGTGTTCAGGAACCCGACACCCGGCACGGTCCATCTCACGCCGATGCCTCTCCGGTTCGGGGCTATCGAAGCGCCGACGTTGTAGGAGGGGCCCATGGCCCCGAAAGCGGTCGATGCAAGGAGACACTTCAACCGGAACCATCGCTTTCGCGGGCGTGGCCCGCTTCTACAGTGCGTGGTCCATCCCTTGTTCGTGGACGTCGCGGGCTCTCCGCCGCCATCGCCATCCGCGATGGCACCTTTCCCAAACACTGGTTTACGCCCCGACGGTCCCGCGAGCACCATCGCCGCTTTCCGCCTGCTCATCGGACCTTCCTGGTGGCTGACGCACTGCACAACAACGGATCGATGCCGGCCGCGGCGCTCGCGGGTCTGCGTGTCGTCGAACTCGGTCAGCTGATCGCCGGCCCCTTCGCCACGCGGCTGCTCGCCGAGTTCGGGGCCGACGTCGTCAAGATCGAACCGCCCGGCGCGGGGGACCCACTGCGCAACTGGCGGCTCCTGCAGGACGGCACGTCGGTGTGGTGGCAGGTCCAGTCGCGCAACAAGCGGTCGCTCGCGCTCGACCTGCGGCAGCCCGAGGGGCAGGAGATCGTGCGGAAGCTCATCGCCGAGGCCGACGTCCTGGTCGAGAACTTCCGGCCCGGCACGCTCGAAGGCTGGGGGCTCGGCTGGGATGTGCTCCACGCCCTCAATCCGAAGCTCGTGATGCTGCGCATCTCCGGCTACGGTCAGACGGGGCCCTACCGCGATCAGCCGGGCTTCGGTGTCATCGGCGAAGCGATGGGCGGTCTGCGACATCTGACGGCGGAGCCTGGACGCGTGCCCGTGCGGGTCGGCGTGTCCATCGGTGATTCCCTCGCCGCGCTGCACGGCACGATCGGCGTGCTGATGGCGCTCTACCACCACAAGGTGCATGGCGGGCCGGGGCAGGTGATCGACGTCGCGCTGCACGAGGCCGTCTTCAACGTGATGGAGAGCCTGCTGCCGGAGTACAGCGCGTTCGGCGTCGTGCGCGAAGCGGCCGGCTCCGCGCTCCCCGGCGTGGCGCCGACCAACGCGTATCGCTGCAGCGACGGCTATCTGCTCGTGGCCGGCAACGGCGACGGCATCTTCAAGCGCCTGATGGGTGCGATCGGACGGCCGGATCTCGCGGCGGCCCCCGATCTCGCCGACAACGCCGGCCGCGTCGCGCGCGTCGGCGAACTCGATGCTGCGATCGAAGCGTGGACGTCCACCCGCACCGTCGCGGCAGCACTTGAAGTGCTTTCCGCCGCGAAGGTGCCTGCGGGCCGCATCTACACGGCGAAGGACATCGCGGAAGACCCGCACTACCGCGCCCGCGACATGATCCTGCGGCAGCAGACCCGCGACGGACACACGCTCGACGTGCCGGGCATCGTCCCCAAGATGTCCGCGACGCCCGGCGCGATCCGCTCGTCGGCCCCGAAGCTGGGCGACGACACGCTGGCGGTGCTGCGGGAAGTGGGGCTGACAGATGCGCAGATCGCCGCACTTGAGGCCGCAGGTGTGGTGCAGGGCACCGACCGAAAGGAAGCGACAACATGAACAGCAACGTCTGGAATGGCGCGCGCCGCCGCATCCGCATGCAGGACGTCGGCCCCCGCGACGGCCTGCAGATCGAACCCGTGTTCGTGCCGACCGAGGACAAGATCGCGCTGGTGAACGCGCTGTCCCGCACCGGCCTCGCGAAGATCGAGGTGACCGCGTTCGTGTCGCCCAAGGCCATCCCCGCGATGCGCGACGCCGACGACGTGATGCGCGGCATCGATCGCGTGGCCGGCGTCGAGTACACGGTGCTCGTGCCGAACGTGCGCGGCGCCGAGCGGGCGATCGACGTGCGTGCGGACGAGCTGAACCTCGTGATGTCCGCGACCGAGACGCACAACCTCGCCAATCTGCGCATGACGCGCGAGCAGTCGTTCACCGCGCTTGCCGTCGTCACCACGCTCGGCCACGACGCGCGAATCCCCGTGAACATCTCGCTCTCGTGCACGTTCGGCTGCCCGATGGAGGGCGACGTGCCCTTGGACGTCGTGCTCGACTGGTGCGCGCGGTTCGCGGATCTCGGCGCGCGCGGCATCACTCTCGCGGACACCACGGGCATGGCGCACCCAGCGCAGGTCTTGGCGATCGCGCAGGCCTTCCGTGCGCGCTGGCCGGATCTCCAGCTCACCATGCACTTCCACGACACGCGCGGGCTGGCCGTCGCCAACGTGCTCGCGTCGATCGATGCCGGCGTCGACCGCTTCGATGCATCGCTCGGCGGCCTGGGCGGGTGCCCGTATGCGCCGGGCGCCAGCGGCAACGCGTGCACCGAGACCCTCGTCCACGCGCTGGAGCTGATGAACTACGACACCGGCGTCGACCTCGCTGCGCTGCTCGAGGTGTCGCGCCGCCTGCCCGCGCTGGTCGGGCACGAGACGCCGAGTCCGATCGTGAAGGCAGGGCGCCGCCTCGATCTGCACCCCGTGCCGGAATGGTTCGACGAAGTGGCGGCCCGCGCGCGAGACCGGAGTCCCCGCGCTTGAGCCACGCGACGGACGAGTTCGACTACGTCATCGTCGGCGCGGGTGCCGCGGGCTGTCTGCTCGCGCACCGGCTGACGGAGGACGGCCGGTTCACCGTGTGCGTGCTCGAATCCGGTCCGCCCGACCGGCATCCGTTCCTGCACGTGCCGGCGGGCTTCATCCACGTCGGCTATCACCCGAAGCTCACCTGGGGCTTCACGAGCGAGCCCACGCCCGATACGGCTGGCCGTGGCGTCAAGGCGTACATGGGGCGCACGCTGGGAGGCTCGTCGTCGATCAACGGCTTCAACTACACGCGTGGGCTGCCGCTCGACTACGACACGTGGGCCGGGCTCGGCAACGCCGGCTGGTCGTATGCGGACGTCCTTCCCTACTTCAAGCGCACGGAGCGCCGTGTCGGCCGGTTCGATCCACGCTATCGCGGCGGCGACGGGCTCCTCCCGATCACCGACTGCGACTGGCGGCATCCGCTGTGCGACGCCTACATCGAGAGCGCGCGCGAATGCGGGCTGCCGTCGCACGTCGACTACAACGCCGCGAGCCAGACGGGGGCGGGCTACTACCAGCGCTGGATCGTGAACGGCTGGCGCGTGAGCGCGGCGAAGGCGTTCCTCCGGCCTGCGATGAAGCGCCCGAATCTCGACGTCCGGGCCGACTCGCACGTGACCGCCGTCGCGTTCGAGGGGAAGCGCGCGACGGGCGTCCACTACCTCGCAGGACGCGAAGGGCCGAAGCGCACTGTGCACGCACGCCGCGAGGTGATCCTCAGCGCGGGTGCCGGCAACACGCCGAAGCTGCTGCAGCTGTCCGGCGTCGGTCCGGCGGCGCTGCTCTCCGAGCTCGGCGTGCCGGTGGTGCATGCGCTGCCCGGTGTCGGCGAGAACCTCCGGGACCACTACATGGTGCGGACCATCGTCCGGGTGCAGGGCGCGCCCACGCTCAACAGTACGGCGCGTGGATGGCGGCTCGGCATCGAGATCGCGAAGTGGCTCGCGGGGCGGCCGAGCGTGCTCGCCATCAGCCCGTCGGTGGCGTTCGGCTTCGCGCAGTCCCGTCCCGACGCGGCGGGGACCGACCTGCAGTTCCACTTCTCGCCGGGCAGCTACGCGTCGGGCATCGCTGGCAAGCTCGACGACTTCCCGGGCATGACGCTCGGCTTCTACCAGTTGAGGCCCGAGGCGAAGGGCTTCGTGCGCGCGAAGTCCACCGACCCGTTCGCGCTGCCGCGCGTGCAGCCCTACTACCTCGGCCACGAAGAAGACCGCCGCGTCGCCGTTGCCGGGCTGCGCTTCGCCCGGAGGATCCTGCACACCGGTCCGCTCGCGAAGTTCGGGGTGCGCGACGAGTTCCCGCCGCCGACCGCGGAGTCCGACGACGAACTGCTCGACTGCGCGCGGCTGCGCGGCGGCACGGCGTGGCACTACATGGGCACGTGCAAGATGGGGCCGGCGACGGATCCGGCTGCGGTCGTCGATGCTGCGCTGCGCATGCACGGCCTGCAGGGGTTGCGCGTGGTCGACGCCTCCGTGATGCCGACCATGCCCTCGGGCAACACCGGTGCGCCCACGATGATGATCGCGGAGAAGGCTGCCGACCTCATACTAGGCCGGACGGCACCGCCGCCGGAAGCACCGGCAGGGTGACCACGGACACATTCGACAGACCCCGACGCAGCGCTCGAACGACTGCGCGGAACGACAAGGGAGGTAGGACATGCTGAAGCATCACCGGATCGCCGCGGCCCTCGCACTCGCGGCATCGCTCCTGGCGGGGCACGCTTCCGCACAGGACATCAAGATCGGCTTCAACGGCGACCAGTCCGCCACCGCCGTCGCCGAGCTGGGCACGGCCGGCCGCTGGGGCTTCGAGATGGCGATCGAGGACATCAACAAGGCCGGCGGCGTGCTGGGCCGCAAGCTGGTCGGCATCATCCGCGACGACCTCGGGACGCCGCCCAAGTCCATCCAGAACATGACCGAGCTGATCGACAACGAGGGCGTCGCGGCGATCGTGGGCCCCACGAACTCGGGCAACGCCCTCGCGTTCATGCACCTTCCGCAGCAGAAGAAGATTCCCGTGATCGTCCCGATCGCGACGGCGACCGAGGTCACGACCCGCTACGCGAAGCAGGCGCAGAACTTCCTGTTCCGCATCTCGATGGTCGACCGCGAGCAGGTCGCGCTCATCGTCGCGTACGCCGTCAAGGCGTCGAAGACGAAGAAGATCGCGATCATCGCCGACACCACGGGCTACGGGCAGGGCGGCATCAGGGACGCCACCGAGGTCCTGGCGCTGCACGGCGTGCAGCCCGTCGCCGTCGAGAAGTTCGGTCCGAAGGACACGGACATGACGTCGCAGCTCGCGAAGATCCGCGACTCGGGCGCCGACGTGGTCATCGTGTACGCCATCGCCGACGGCACGGCCCACACGCTGAAGAGCATGGACAAGATCGGCTGGCTGCCGCTCACCCTCAGCACGTGGGGCAGCCAGAGTTCCGTCCTCCCGCGCACCGCCGGCCAGAAGCTCGCCGAGCATCTGATCCTCACAGCCTCGACCACCGAGGACAGCAATCCCCGCGCGAAGTCGCTGGGCGAGCGCATCCGGAAGAACTACCCGACCATGACCACCTTCGCGTGCGCCGCGCAGGCATACGACTCGGTGCTGCTGCTGGCCGCCGCGATCAAGGCGGCCGGTACGACGGACGGCGAGAAGGTCGCCGCGGCGCTCGAAAGCGTGACGGGCGTGCAAGGCATCGTGAAGACCTACGACAAGCCGTTCTCGAAGACCGACCACGAAGGCCTCACCGTCGCGGACTTCTATCTCGCGCGCTGGAAGGGTCCCCTCGTCGGGCGCTACGAGGACGCGATCACGAAGGCGTTCAAGCCGGCCGACTTCAAGAAGTGACCCCGCAGTGACCCTTGCAGGGCGGCCGCTGCCAGGTCGCCCCGCCAGCGTTCGGAGAGATCCATGGTCGTCCTGCTCCAGGCCCTGTTCAGCGGGCTCGCCCTAGGCGGCATCTACTCGCTGATCGCCGTGGGCTTCAACATCACCCACGGCACCACGCGCACGTTCAATTTCGGTCAGGGTGAGTTCCTGGTGGCGGGTGCGTTCGTGTCGGTGTCGGCGCTGCTGCTGATCGCGGGCAAGGGGCTCAACGATCCGCTCGACCCGATGGACGTCACGCCCGCCGTCTACGCCGTCAGCCTCGTCGCGGGCACGCTCGTGACGGCGCTGCTCGGGGTGGTGCTCTACTTCACCGCGGTGCGGCCGTTCGCCGGCCGCACGGGTCTCGCGTGGGTGATGAGCACCATCGGCTTCGGCATCCTCGTGCAGAACACCGCGCTGGCGATCTGGGGGCCGTCCCCGGTCCCGATGCCCTCCCCGCTCGGCGGCGAGGTGATCCGTATCGGGGGGGCCGGCGTGCTGCCGCAGGAGATCCTGGTGCTCGCCGTCAGCATCGCCGTGCTGCTCGCGCTCGACGTGGTCATGCGGCGCACGCGCATCGGCAAGGCCGTCCGCGCGGTCGCCGAGAACCGCAATGCCGCCACCCTGATGGGTATCAACGTCGGCGCGGTGGTCGTCGGCGCCTTCGTCATCAGTTCGGCCTTCGCGGGCCTCGCCGGATTGCTGGTGGCGCCGATCACCACGGCTTCCGTGTACATGGGCCTCGTGCTCGCACTGAAGGCCTTCTCCGCCGCCATCGTCGGCGGCCTCGACAATCCGCGCGGCTGCATGCTGGGCGGGTTCCTCATGGGCATCCTCGAGGCACTCGTCGGGTTGTGGCACGCGGAGCTGCGCGAGATCGCCATCTTCCTGCTGATCATCGTCGTGCTCGCGGTGAAGCCCGAAGGTCTGCTCGGCCGCAAGCGCGTGGAGAAGGTGTGATGGCCGGTCGCCGCCATCTCGCCGGCGTTGCCGCCGTCGCGGTGTTCGTGGCCCTCGCGCCGGTCGTCACGAGCAACGGCTTCCTGCTGAAGGTGCTGTTCATGATCGGCGTGAACTACCTCGCCGCCACGGGCCTCAACGTGCTCGTCAATCACACCGGGCTGAAGTCGCTCGGCCATGCGGGCCTCTTCGCTGTCGGGGCGTACGCGGCGGCGCTGCTCACGACGCGACTCGAATGGAGCCCATGGCTGGCGTTCGCGGCGAGCGGGGTTGCGGCCGGCGTGTTCGGCGCCGTGGTCGCCTTGCCGGCGCTGCGGGTGGCGGGGCCGGCGCTTGCCATGGTGACCATCGGATTCGGCATCGTGGTCGAGAAGGTGGTCTCGGAATGGCAGGACGTCTTCGGCGGGCAGGCGGGCATCTATGGCGTGCCGTCCCTGGCCTTCGGCGACACGCCTTTCGAGATGCGCGAGTGGGTCTGGTTCACCGGCGCGCTCTGCCTGGTGGCGCACTTCGCGATCCGCTCGCTGCTCCGTGGCAAGCATGGCCGCGCGTTCCGCGCCGTCGCGCACGCCGAGGTCGCGGCGGAGAGCGTCGGCGTCAGCGTGTACCGGGTGAAGGTGCTGGCGTTCGTCGTGAGCGCGATCACGTGCGGCTTTTCAGGGGCGCTCGTGGCGCAGCAGAACCAGTACATCAACTCGGACTTCATCACCTTCGGACTCTCGATCTTCTTCCTGCTGATCGTGCTGTTCGGCGGCAGCTCCCCGGTGGGCCCGCTGCTCGGCGCCGTGGTGCTGACGCTGCTCGATGCGTTCCTCGCGCGCTGGCCCCACGTGCAGCACTTCACCTACGGCCTGCTCCTGCTGTTCGCGCTGTACCTGATGCGCGACGGCCTGTCGGGCGCGCTCGGATCCATCGCCCGGCGGCTCTTCCCGTCGTTGTCGGCGCGCCCGCCGCTGCCCACGGCCGTGGGCGAGTGGCGCCTCCGCGCGAGCGAGGTCCTCGCGCCCGACCGTCCGCTGCTGGAAGCGCGCGGCCTGCGCAAGGCCTACGGCGGGGTGGTGCCGGTCAACCGCGTCGATCTCGATCTGCGCACCGGCCACATCCATTCGCTGATCGGCCCGAACGGCGCCGGGAAGACGACGCTGATCAACCTCCTCTCCGGCATCGTCGCGCCCGACGAGGGCACCATCGTCTTCAACGGCCGGTCGCTGGCGGGTCTCGCATCCAACCGAGTGAGCCGCCTCGGTCTAGGACGCACGTTCCAGAACCTCAAGCTGTTCGGCGACATGACCGTGCTGGAGAACGTCGAGGTCGGATTGCACGGCCATCTCGACGCCGGGCTGTGGCACAGCCTGCTGGGCACGCGCACCTCGGCCCGCGAAGAACGTGAGGCGCGCGACGAGGCGCTGCGCATCCTCGACTTCCTCGATCTGCGCGCCAAGGCCTACGAACGGGCGGGCAGCCTGCCCTACGGGTTGCAGCGGCGGCTGGAGATCGCTCGCGCGCTGGCGACGCATCCCCGCCTGCTGCTGCTCGACGAGCCGGCCGCCGGGTTGAACCCCCAGGAGACGCGCGACCTCATCGACGTCATCGCCCGCATCCGCGACCGCGGCATCACCATCCTGCTGATCGAGCACCACATGGATCTCGTGATGGCGATCTCCGACCACGTGATCGTGCTCGACCACGGCGAGAAGATCGCCGAAGGTCCCCCGGCGGACGTGCAGCGCGATCCGCGGGTCATCCAGGCCTATCTGGGAGAGGACGACGGCACGGACGACGACGTCGTGCCGGCCTGCGCGACGTCGGGAGCCAGCCATGCATGAGGCGCCGCTGCTTGCCATCGAAGGCCTCGAAGTGCGCTACGGCGCGATCGAGGCGCTGAAGGGCATCTCGCTGGAAGTGCGCACGGGCGAGGTCGTCACGCTGATCGGCGGCAACGGCGCGGGCAAGAGCACGCTGATGAAGGCCATCTCGGGTCTCGAACCGGTCGCCGCCGGTCGCATCGCCTACGACGGACACGACATCACGTCGCTCGCGGGCCATCGCCGTGTGGCGCTCGGCATCGCGCAGTCGCCGGAAGGCCGGCAGGTCTTCACGGACCAGTCGGTGCGCGACAACCTGCTCCTCGGCGCCTATCACCGCCGCGCCACTGCCACCGAGATCGAGGCCGACATCGAAACGCAGTTCACGCGCTTCCCGCGGCTTCGTGAACGCAGCACGCAGATGGCGGGCACGCTCTCGGGCGGCGAACAGCAGATGCTCGCCATCGGCCGTGCGCTGATGGCGAGGCCACGATTGCTGCTGCTCGACGAACCCTCGCTCGGCCTGGCACCACTCATCGTGCGCGAGATCTTCGGCGTGATCCGCGCCCTGAAGGCCCAGGGCGTGACCATCCTCCTCGTCGAGCAGATGGCGCACCAGGCCCTCGGCGTGGCCGACCGCGCGTACGTGCTCGAGACCGGCCGCATCACGCTGTCCGGCACCGGCGCGGAACTGCGTCGCGATCCGCGCGTGCAGGCCGCCTACCTCGGAGACCACTGAATGACCGGGCAGTCCCGTCCCTCAGCGGACGTCTTCGACTACGTGATCGTCGGCAGCGGTGCGGCGGGGTCACTTCTTGCGGCAAGACTCGGCGAGGACCCGGCGGTACGCATCTGCGTGCTGGAAGCCGGGCCGAACGACCGGCACCCCTGGCTGCACGTGCCGGCCGGCTACATCAAGAAGCTGTTCGATCCGGGGTACACGTTCCCGTACGCGTCCGAGCCGACCGAGCATACGCGCGGCCGGGCGATCCCGGTGCCCCAGGGGCGCACGCTCGGCGGGTCCACGTCGATCAACGGTCTCGTCTACAACCGCGGCCACGCGGAAGACTTCGACCACTGGGCCGCGCTCGGCAACCCCGGCTGGAGCTACGCCGACGTGCTGCCGTACTTCAAGCGCACCGAGCGGTGGACCGGCCCCGACCCCGACGGCCTGCGCGGTCGCCAGGGCGCCATGCACGTCACGCCCATCGACTGGATCCACCCGATCTGCGAGGCGTTCATCGAAGGGGCGGGCGAACTCGACATCCCGCGGAACGCCGACTACAACGGCGCCGCACAGGTGGGCGTGGGCTATTTCCAGCGGACGATCCATCGCGGCTGGCGGGTGAGCGCGGCGGGGTCGTTCCTGCATCCGGCGAGGAAGCGCGGCAACGTGACGGTGCGGACGCACGCGCACGCCACGCGCCTCGTGTTCGAAGCCGGACGCGCGGTCGGCGTCTGCTACGCGCAGGGTGGCAATGCGAGCGATGTGCGCGAGGTCCGCGCGCACCGCGAAGTCATCGTCGCGACCGGCGCGCTCAACACGCCGCGCCTCCTGCAACTCTCGGGCATCGGTCCCGGCGCGCTGCTCCAGCGCTTCGGCATCCCGGTCGTGCGCGATCTGCCCGGCGTGGGGCAGCATCTGAAGGACCACTTCTCGGTGCGCGTCGTGGCCCGCACGCGGGATGTCACGACGATCAACGAACTGTCGCGCGGCCCGCAGCTGCTCGCGCAGATCACGCGGTGGATGCTGAAGCGGCCGAGCATCCTCGCGTTGAGCCCGTCGCTCGTGCACTGGTTCTGGAAGTCCCGTGAAGGGCTCGACCGGCCGGACCTGCAGGGCGTCTTCACGCCCGCGAGCTATCGCGAGGGCTACGTGGGGATGCTCGACGTGTACCCGGGCATGACCTGCGGCGTGTGGCAGCACCGGCCCGAGGGCAGCGGCTTCGTCGAACTGAAGTCGACCGACCCGTTCGAGGCGCCCCGCATCCAGCCGCGCTATCTCGAGCACGAAGGCGATCGGAAGGTGCTGCTGGACGGCGTGCGCATCGCGCGGCGACTGCTGCGGACGCAGGCGCTTGCACGCTATGTGGAGACCGAGACGATGCCCGGCGTGGCGGTGGAGCGCGACGACGAGGTGCTCGATTTCGTGCGGCGCATCGGCGTGTCGTCGTACCACCTCAACGGCACGGCGCGCATGGGGCTGGCGTCGGATCCGATGGCGGTGGTCGATGCGCAGCTCCGCGTGCACGGCATCGCCGGGCTGCGGGTGGTCGACGCCTCGGTCATGCCGGAGATCCCGTCGGCGAACACGGCCGCGTCGACGATGATGATCGCGGAGAAGGCGGCGGACATGATCCGCGGCGCGCGAGACTGACGCGACGTCAGTGGCTGCGGAGGCTGTCGACCAGCAGTCGGGCCGAAGGTGACAGCCCGGCGTACGCGCGAACGCAGAGGCTGAGCTCGCGGTGGCTCCAGGCGTCGGTGAGCACGATCGACCGGATGCCGAGCGACGCCGAGTACTGCGCCGCGACCCGCGCCGGCATCACGCCGATGCCGAGGCCGGCCTCGACCATCCGCGACAGGGCGTCGTAGCTCGTCACCTGGATGCGCAGGCGCAGCGCACGGCCGGCATCCATCGAGGCGCGGGCCAGCAGCAGATTGATCACGCTGCCGGTGTGCAGCCCCACGAAATCGAAATCGAGCGTGTCCGCGAATGCCGTGCGGCGACGGCGGCCGAGGGGATGCTTCGCGGGCGTGATCAGCACCAGCTCGTCGCGGCGGTAGGGGTACAGCTCCAGCCCGTCGACGGACCCCTGCACCACGCCGATGCCGATGTCGGCCTCGTTCGCGAGGACCTCCTTCACGATGGTTGCGCTGATGCGTTCGTGCAGATGCACCTGCACGTCCGGATACCGTGCGAGGAACGCCGCGATCTCCTGCGGCAGGAACTGCGTGATGGCGGAGATGTTGGCGCACACCCGCACCTGCCCGCGGGCGCCGTCGGCCCAGTCGCGCATGTCGACCAGGATCTCCTCCATGTCGCGACGCAGGCGATGCGCGTGCCCGAGCAGCGCGTACCCGGCCGGCGTCGCCTGCACGCCTTTGTTGGTGCGGGCAAGCAGCGTCGTGCCGAGCTGGTGCTCCAGTTCACTGATGCGCTTGCTCACCGCGGCGGCCGCGATGTGGTGATGCTCCGCCGCGCGCGCGATGGAGCCGTGCTCGACGACCGCGGCGAAGAGTTCGAGGGACTTCGGGTCGAGGTTCATGGGGGGAGATTGCCACAGTCAACCGCCTCCGAAAGCCTTTCGGGCCATGCCGCGCGCCACGACGCTGTGCTAGATTTCCTCGCGGTCGACGACATCGCCGCGTCGTCGATTCCGCGTCGTGCATACCGACAACAACTCCGACCGAGCCACGCCATGAGACCTGATCCGCTTGTCGATGGAAGCCCCGGGGGCAGGGGCTGGTCGGTGCCTTGCTCGTCCGGTGCCGCCGCACCATGAGCGACCTCCTCTGTCTGGCATGCCGGAGTCCGCTTGCCGACACCGCGAAGTTCTGCAGCGAGTGCGGAGAGCCCGTGGCGCCACGCACCGACGTCTTCTCGCTGGTGCCGACGGGGCCCGAGGTGCGGCAGGGAACCGTCGTGAGTTGTGACCTCGCGGACTACACCGCGATGACTGACCGCATGTACGTCGGCGATTCCCACAAAGTCGTGAGTGAGGTGCTGAGAGTCATCGCCGATGTGATGGCACAGTTCAAGGATGGCATCCTTCGTTCGGTCGACAGGCCCGAGGGAGACTCCGTTCTCTACATCTTCGGCTATCCACATGCGCGTGACGACGATGCGGTACGGGCCACCCAGGCGGCGCTGCGGGCAGCCGCGGCTGTCGCCCGCCTGAGACCGTTCGACGATGTCGAGCCGCAGATCCGTGTCGGGGTCGACACTGGCGAGATCGTCATCGAGCCCGGGTCCGAAGCGCACCACATTCCAGTCCACGGACCAGCCTGCAATCGCGCGGCGCGTCTGCGGGCATTGGCCCCACAAGGGGGCGTTGTTGTTTCTCAGGCCACCCACCGCCTGATTGCCGGCTACGTGAACTGCAAGGACCTCGGCCCGCAGACGATGAAGGGACTCCCCGATCAGCGCGCCTGGCAGGTGACCGAGTTTCGGCGCGTCCGGAGCAGCTTCGCGGGCGTGCGGGGCTATGCGGCGCTCACACACCTTGTCGGGCGAGGCCCGGAGATCGGGCTGCTGCTTGATCGCTGGCAGCTGGCGCGAGACGGGGTCGGGCAGGTGGTGTTCCTGTCCGGCGAGCCGGGCGTCGGCAAGTCCCGCCTGCTGACGGAGCTGGTCAACCGCGCGGAGGTCGACGACCAGGCGGTGCTGTTGTACCAGTGCTCGCACTACCGCCGCACCAGTGCCTTCCACCCCATCATCGAATCGATGCTCGGCAGTCTGGATGTGGACGACGATACGCCGGTATCGGACAAGCGCCAGCGACTCGAGGCATTGGTACTCGGCGTACTCGGTCTGCCGGCGGACGTCTATCGAACCATTGCAGGCATCCTCTCGATCGACACCGACGACGGCGGTCGATTCGTCGCAGCGCCACCGACGGTGGATCTCGCCCAGGAGATCGAGGCGCTCATGGCAGTGGCCGAGGCGCGCTTGGCGGGCCAGCACGGATCCATCCTGGTGCTGGAGGATGCCCACTGGGCGGACCCCAGCACGTTGCAGGTGCTCGACGCTTTCGTGCGCCGGGTTGCGATGCTGCCGACCCTCCTGGTGGTGACCCATCGCCCGGAGTTGGACAACCGTCAGTGGTCAGGTGCGCACCTGACGAGGCTCGATCTCGGGGGCCTCGCCGCGGCGTACAGTGAATCGCTGGTACGGCGGGTGGACCAGAAGGGCCGCCTGCCGAGTGCCGCGATCCGGCACATCGTTGGAAAGACCGACGGGATTCCGCTGTTCATCGAGGAGCTCACGAAGGCGATCCTCGAGCTTCGCGGCGGCGAGCAGATCTGGAACGATCTGGATTCGATGGCCTCGCCAGCGGGCGTCGCTGTGCCGCTGACACTGAGGGATTCCCTGACGGCACGCCTAGACCGGGTGCCTTCCGGCAAGGCTGTCGCGCAGGTCGCCGCGATCATCGGCCGGGAGTTCTCGGAGGCTCTGCTGGCGGCGGTGATGCGGGCTTCACAGGTCGACTTCCATCGGGGCCTCGCCGACCTCGAGGAGGCCGGACTCGTGTTTCGGCATCCTGCTGCCACAGAGCGGACCTATCGATTCAAGCACGCGCTCATCCAGGATGTCGCGCGAGACTCGATTCTTCGCGATGCCCGGCAACGCTTGCACGGCCTGGTGGCACAGGCTCTGGAGAAGCAGGTCGCCGATGGCCGCAACGTGGCGCCGGAAGTGCTCGCCCACCACTACGCCGAGGCCAATTGTCCCGAACTGGCGGTGGACTACTGGAGCCAGGCCGCGGATCTGGCCGCGCGCCATGCGGCGAACGCCGAGGCCATCTATCACCTCAACCAGGGCCTGCGGGCGGCCCGGAAGTGTGCCGACAGCCCGCAGCGGAACGAGACCAAGCTGCGGCTTCTGGCGGCACTCGCCCGCGTGCTCGTGGCGGTGAAGGGCTACGCCTCCGATGACGTGTGGAACACCTTCCAGATGGCTCGGAAGCTCTTCCCGGAAGTGGGCGACGAGCACCAAGGCAAGTTCATCGTCGCTTGGGGGGAAGGACATTCGTCCCTGGTGGCGGGGAAGTATCAGCGCGGACTCGACCGCGGACTGGAGCTGACCGCGCAGGCCGAGCGGAATGGCAGCAGCGAGAACTTCGCCGCGGCGCAGCTTCTCGTCGGCGTCGCGCATCTGTACCGTGGACAGCACGCCATCGCCCGGCAGCACCTCGAACTCGCTGCGGGGATCGCCACGCTGCCCAGCGGAATGCCCGACCCCGATGCCGTCACCCCCGAGACGATCGCCAAAGCGCTCGCCTATCTCGCCCGGACAGTATGGTTCCTCGGTCAGCCCGACGAGGCCGTCCGGCTGAGCACCCTGGCCGTGGATCTTTCCCGAAAGGCGTTCATGCCGCTCATTCCGACGCAGACGGCCTCGATGTGCATGCTCGTCCACCAGATCCGCGGGGACCGCGAGCAGACGCGTGCGTGGATCGATCGGACGCGGACCTACGCATCCGAGAAGGACCCCCAGCCGTATTGGTTGCGCCTCGCGAACATCGTCGACCTATGGTGGCAGTCGGATGAAGACCCCTGGCACGCGGCCCTGAACATGCCTCTGCGGATCGAAGAGTACCGGGCGACGGGTGCCCGCGTCGGGCTGTCCGGCTTTCTGCTTCTGCAGGCGGAGGTCATGGAGCGCGCGGATCGCCTCGATGACGCCATCTCGGCCGTTGGCGAGGCCCTGGCGTTTGGTCAGGACACCGGCGAGGTCTATTACCTCCCAGAGATTCTTCGGCGGCGCGCCTGCCTGATGCTCGCCATTCACGGCAACCGCGCACGGGCTGAAGTCGAGGCCGTCCTCAAGGAGGGAATCGAGATCGCACGTCGCCAGCACGCGGTCGCCTGGGAACTTCGAGGCGCGAACAGCCTCGCCCGCCTCTGGATCGATCACGGGCGCCTCCAGGACGCCGCGGATCTTCTTGCGCCGGTCTACGGAAGACTCGCGGAAGGTGTGGACAGTCCCGATGCGATCGAGGCGCGCGGCATTCTCGAGGTGCTGCCGCAGCGGTCAGATCGAAAGGGGGCGGACCTGCTCCACTAACCGCAGCAATTCGTCGACATACGGCACGCCGAGGGACTCCGCCTCGTCGATGGCCTGGGCCTGAATCCGGTCGAGTTCCTCGTCGGCCCGGCCGAGTTGGGCCTGGAACGCCGCAGTGAGCGTCCGCGTGTCGTCCTCGTCGAGAGGGTCCTTGCTGAAGATGTCGATCAGCGAGGGGTCGTGCTGGAGCGCGAGCGCAGCGGGAAGGGTGAGGATGCCGTCGCGCACATCTTCGTCACCGCCGCCGCCGAGACGGACGGACTGCTTGACGTCGGCGACGTCGTCGCAGCCGTGATAGAGCATGCCGAGCAGCCGCCCGAACCGCCGGAATCGCTGGGAGCGTGCGCCGAGCACCGCGCAGATCTCGAACATGCAGCCGGTGTCTTCGCGGGCGAGATAGTGCCAGTCGGCGAGGCCGAAAAGGACGCGCGGCCGGCGTTCCTTCGGGCGCAGGGCGCCGCCCTTGCGGCTGTCCCACTGGACGCACTCGGCCACCGCGAGACGTTTCATCAGCTCCGAGATCAGGCGCATGTCGAAACGTACCGGGCCGGTGTTGTTGAGCGACTGCCGCACGGCGGCCGACACCAGGCCGCCCTGATCGAGCTGCGAGCGGCCATCGCGGTCGACCGCCTCGACGATGCCATGGGCACGATCCGCCACGGCTTCGCGACGTCGTCGCTGCGTCTCGGCGTCGAGGCCGGCGAGATCGGTGAACTCGTCCGACATCGTCTGGGCGAGCAGATCGTAGGCGTCCGCGACGATGAAACCCGAGACCATGTACGCCGTCAGCGAGTCGTAGACGGGGTGGAGCGTCGGCTTGCCTCGGCGCTCGTCCGAGTGGTCGACGATGTCGTCGATGATGAGCGTGACGTTGTGGATCATCTCGACGGCCTGCGCCGTCACGATCATCCGGTCGGGCACCGGCTCTCGCGTCTGCGAGAAGTGACATCCGAAGACTGTCAGCGGACGGAAGAACTTCGACAGCCCGTGAAACTGCTGATTGAGCATCGCGCGGATGGCCGGGTCCGCGGAGTCCAGCCAGGCCTCGATGCGCGCCTCGAGCCGTTCGACTTCCTTCTCGCGGCCGAGATGGCGGATGACTTCGATGGGGGCGATGGTGGACACGGGGAGATTCCGGGTGGAGAGCGGTCGGCCGCAGATCAAAGTGGCAGCAACTCCTCGCGGATCCTGCGCATGTCACCCTCGAACAGGCTGGCTTGATCCTTGGCCATGGATCCGATGGCTTGCAGCATGATGACAAGCTCCCCGACGACCGCGAATCTGTCGTCGAACGTCGGATCCTCGACACATTGAAAGCTCTCAAGCTTGTCCCGAATCACCGGCGCATGCTGCTCGATCAGGCGCTGCCATTCGAGACTCAGTCGGACGATGCTTCCGAGCAGGATGCTGTTGAGCTTGACGCTCAAGGCCTCCGGATCGCTGGTCGGCGCGACGAGAAGATCATCGTCTTCATCGGCGTCGCCATCGGTCCAGGCGAGACACGCCTTTCGATAGCGGCGCTGTTCGATACGCTCCTCGCGGTACTCGGCGACCGCCCGCGACAGCGCTGCCCAGTCGAGGCTCGATCGTCCCACTTCTGCCATCGTCGCGATGGCGCGCATCACTTCGTCGGGTCCGACGTTCTTCTCGTAGAGCATGCGGGTCGCCTCGCTGGTTCGTTGCTGCGCGATCTGCGGAACGGTGGCGCCGGCGAGCCTTGCGTGCGGCATCCCGACCGGATAAGTTGCGCCATCATAGTGACACTTACATTCGGTTGAAAGTCGATGCGCCAAGCTGCCGCCGCGAGTAAGTGCAGCCGGCGGACCTTTCGAGCCGGCATTGGCGACCGGCCACATCGCTGCTGTTCTGGGAAAGGAGACCCCGATGTCGAAGGACGAGAACCAGCGTCAACCCGACGGCCCGCTCGCCGCTGCCGTGGCGCAGGCTGCCGCGGTCATTTCCACGGCGCTCACCGAGTACCTCGGGCGAACGATTCAGGCGGCGGGCAATCGCGCCATCGACACTTTCGGGGCCAGTGCCGGGAGCGAGCCAGATGCGGGCGGGACACCCGGATCGATTCAGCAGGTCTTCTCCCAGTACCGCGATGCTCTGGGGGATCTGGCGGGTGCTCTGCCTCAAGTGGTCCAGCGTGCGAGCCAGGAGTGGCGGGTGGAACCGGGGATGCGGTTGTTGTTCCGGGCGCGGAGCAAGGCGCTCGAGAAGATCGACACGAAGAGCGGGCCCGAGGTGGCGTTGTACTCGGCGGTCGTGGAGTTTCTCGGTGTGCTCAATCCTGGCCACGGCGTCCGGAAGGCATGGATGCAGGACCTTTGCCGCGAAAAGGCAGGTCTGGTGGAACAGAAACTGGCGGCACAGCGGAACGGACAGACGGACGCCGTCTCCTCGCTCGGACACAGGATCTCATCCCTCGAGCGTGTCATCGGCGCCCTCGAAGCTCAGAAGAGCGCAACGCCCGTGGCCGAGACCTGGCAGCATGCGTTCTGCAACTTCTCGACAAGGAGCGCGGTGGAGGACTGCGCTCTGTCCGACGAGGCGGGGACAGCAGATGCCGGTGCGAGGGAACTGCGCGAGTATCTCGACAGGTCATCGCCTCCCCCACGCGGGGAAGGTTTTCTGCATCTGCTCCGCCAGATCCCTGCGCAATTCTCCGACCCCAACCGGGTCAACCTGCCGCAGTTCCTGGATGAGATAAAGCACGAGCTCCGGCGTGATCCCGTCAAGGGTCTGGCGGTCGCAGAGCGTCGGCTCGCCTGGATGCGCGGCGACACGGGGTACGTCTACGAATTGCTCCAACTCCTGGAGCATGCACTCGGCGATGCATGCCTGCGCGAGATCCTCCTCCACAAGGGCGTGTTCGACGCTTTCGTGTCCGCGATCGCGGGTGTCCAGAAGCCGCAGAACGGATTGCAACCGGCGTGGGAAAGGTCGCTTCGACAAGTCTTCGCGGGGATCGGCCATCCCTTGGGGCAGCCGCTCACCGTCCTCGCGCAGTGCACCCGGCAGAGGAATGAGTTCATCGTCCTGGATCATGCGCATGATCGCGTCTTCGACATCCGGGAAAGCGAGTCCGGGTTCTCTGCGGATGCCGTGCAGGAACTGGAGATCTATGGCCTTCGAGAAGGCCGGACATACTTCACGGCAACTGCGCGACAGATGCCTTGCGTCACGCCACGCGTCCTTCCCCATCGCATTCACGACGCTGCGGTCGGCATGGCTGTCTGGATGGTGGACAGACGGGAGGTCCAGTCCGTCCTGGACAGCGACCCCGACCGCCCGCCGGTCAAGGTCCGAGCGTGGGACATGGGTGTGAATCGGACCCCTCTGGTGTTGTTCGTCGTTCACTATCGCGAGACGGATATCGGTGAGCCCGGCGGCACGGACCCGGCGACTGGTGCGCGCGCGAGACAGAGCGACGAACACTACGAACTGGGTCTCGGTTGCTTTGTCGCCCCACGCAACGATCCGCTCGCGATCGGCATGATGGTGCTCGGGAGGTTGCCGGTATCGATGCCCGCGGCCGCGCAGGTGGGCAGGGAGATCTGGGGCTACGACAAGGTGCATGTCGATGCGGGGCGATGGGATCTGCGCTATCGCCCGGACGCCGTGACGTGTCTGCTGGAACTGGATGGCAACGTGCGCCTGCGTGTCGAACTGCCGCGGGGGGGCAAGCGCTCCTCGACCCGGATTCCCTTGTTCAGCTACACGACCAAGTTCGGACAGTTGCATCGCAACGTCCTGACGCGCAGCGGTTCGGGGGAGACATTGCGTGTCGGAGGGCACGGTGTGGCAGTGTCGATCGACTTCGTCCAGGGACCCGCGAAGAACTGGTGGGTCGATCCGAAAGCCGGCGGTGAATGCCGATCACTGCTCACGCTGCTGTACCAATTCGGAATTGTCCGGGACGACCCGACGAAGGGGCGGCGGGCTGCCTACTCTGTGTGGACCGAACACATGCAGGGCGAGCAGGGTCCTCCGTGCATCGTGCCCAACATCGGTGTTCGAGAGGATGAGTGAGTCTTCAGTCGTTGGAACTCTTGTGAAGGGGTAGATCCGCCATCCATTGCGCCGCACCCGCGTACAGTCCGAGTGCACTGGAGGCTGCGTTCCCGGGAATCGCGAACATCGCGTCCGCACTCGCCCGCATGTCCCGGGGAGACAGTGCTCGTTCCGGATGGCGCCGCATCTCGAGCGTGCTCGACGCCGCCTTTGCTGCGGGCAGATACGGGGCGATGATGGCTTTCATGGCCTCTGCGTTGGCGCGCGGCAGCGTCTTGGGCATGAGTACCTTGATCTCGTCGAAGTAGGTTGCCGACGGTGGAAGCTCGGGCTTGTCCGTCCGCAACTGTGCCTGCACGGCGCGGGCCGCGTTCAACCCGCTGAGCACCGCGCCCTCCACGCAGATCACGTCGATGTCGTTCGCCACGAAGTCGCCGGCGAGGAACAGGTTCGGGATCTCCGTCACGGTCTCCGGCCGCCAGGGCTCGCTGCCCACCTCGTTGAGGAACAGCGGTTCGTTGACGTTCATCTGCAGGTAGGTGCGAGAGAAGTCGACGTCCTGCTCGACATCGAAGGGCAGGAAGCGACGCAGGTCCGCCAGGATCTCCCGCGCGGCATCGTCCTTGGTCATCCCCTCGATCCGGTAGAAGTCGGTGACCGCCACGCTGAGATGCGTCGGCGCTGTCTTGTCGGGCATCGGCGGACCGCCCGCCGAAGGCTTCTCGCGCAACCACAACTGCGAGTTGTCGAAAAAACTGATCGCGTATCGCGAGTCGCGCAGTACCACGTGGTGCTCGGGAATCCCTTCGAGCTTCCGGTTGAAGTACAGGTCCAGCACCGCCGTGACGCCGGATTGCAGCTTCCGGACGGCGGCCATGCCCGGCAGGCGGTCCCGGAGATCCGAGACGATTCCGGCGAGGGCGAGGGGCGGCACCGCCATGATCACGTAGTCGGGCTCGAACTCGGACCGCTGCTCCGGTCCGGCGGAATCGTCCTGACGCTCGCCATCGTTGTTGCTGCGAGGCCACCGGGTGTCCGAGGGACGGAACACGAGTTCGCGCACCCGCCCCTGCGCCTTGTCGAATCCGAAGCGGCTCACCTTCATGCCGCGGTGGATCCGGCACGGAATCTTCGTGACGCCATCGGGCGTCTGCAGTTTCTCCGCCAACATCTCGAAGAGCGTGCCGTCGACATTCGACTTCAAGACCCATAGTGCCGGGTCGGGGTCTGCCAACGTGAACGCGAGATGCTTCTGGTACGCGTAGGCGGAGCTGTAGTACGCCGGTACCGCAAACGCTCTCAGCAACAAGTGTTCGTGGATCTTCAGCGACTCCTCGGAGGCGTACCAACGGGAGGAGAGGAAGCCGTGCACGCTTACCCGGTCGAGATAGCGTGCGGGGTCCAGCGGCTCGCTCACGAGGTCCAGGGCGGAATACAGTACGAGAAAGGAGTCGGGCAGAGTGGTGATCCCGGCGAGCATGTTCTCCGCCCACTGTTCGGTCCTGCCGAGCTTCTTCAGCTTTCGGGTGCGGCGCTTCATGGGCGTCGACCCTGGATGCATGTGCAGGTAGTGATCCCGCTCCTCGAAATGGGTGCTCCGGTCGAGCCCGATCTCCTTCATGAGACGCCAGAAGTTCACGTACCAGTTGAGGTACATGTGGTAACAGTGCTCGTGGCGCTCACCGTCGCTGATGTCGAGGATCCACGTCTCGTTGAAGCGCTTGCGAACGCTGATACGGTACCTGGCGTTGCGTTTCGGATCCGTGATCTGCCAATACCGTGCACTCTCGTCCCAAGGTGGCGCGGTCTTGCCGGACGAGGCATGCCGAATACGCTCGGCGGTGAAGGTGGGTGGCTGGGACCGGCGCAGCTCGAGTTCCTCGGAGATGTCATCGTCCTTGCCGCGATCACGCTTCCGGGTCATCCGGTCCTTTCGCGTCAGGAACCACCGGTCGACAGTCCATTGCAGCCACGCAGGAAAAGCGTTGGGATCGTCCAAGTCCCTGGAAAGCGCCTCCACTTCCGATTCGGAAAGTGAACGATCCGCCCGCAGGCGGACGGGCCATTCGATCGGTGACCCGAAGCGACGTTCGACACGCGCGCGCATCTCCTTCGGGTCGATGTCGTTCACCGGCTCGGGAAACTCCGCCTGGAGTGTTGCCTTGAGTGGCAGCCGCATGGGATTGGCCCCGAGTTTCCCGCCGAGATTCGCGCTTTGCTCGAACACCTGCACCTCGAAGCCTCGAGCCCTGAGCTCCCATGCCGCGGTCAGGCCTGCAATGCCGGCGCCGATGATCGCGACGCGCACCGGGGTCGTGTCCTCGACGGCGACGGCACTTTTCTTGTCACTGTTTTCGCCCGAAGTCTTTCCACCATTGCCACCGCTCATCGTGGTCCCCTATGAACGACGCTTTCGTCATTCGAGAATAAGTCGATATCATCGGGGCAACAAGATGTCTCTGACTGGAGGATGCGACCTTGGCGGCTGCGTGCGGGTCTGTCCGATTCATTCCAACCTGCGGAGTCGTTCGTATGCGCCAGAACCCTCTTCTTCCGATCAGAGACAAGTCCGAAGATGCCACCCCTGGCATGGCTGTCGCACTGCAAGGGGTTCAAGCGCGCACCGGAGAGCCCGGTGTCTTCATCGTTCTCATCAAGCGGGATGGAGTCGTGCTGAACATGGACGCAGGTCGCGTCAACGAGATCGCCGACGTCCTGCATCGCGCGATCGGTCTCGAGGAGTTCCTCGTGATCGACTCGGGTCGCAACCCGGAGGTCTTTCGGACGCTTGGCGTCGAGCCGAGCACTCCGAAGCTCCTCATGTTCCAGCAGGGAAAGCTAGTGCCACCGGTGTGGCTGGTGGATCCGGAACGACCGGACGTCGGGTCGTGGCTCGCCGCGCTCGAGAAGGCCGGCGTCGAGTTACCTTAGCAGGACGAGCGGCCTGCGCGACCGCAGATGCCGAGCAGGAGGACGAAAGCCAGGGCGAAGACCGATGGAAGACGTCGGTGAGGGTGGTCGCAGCGTCCTGATCCGCCGCCGTCTCGACACCGGCGATGTGGTTCATCGGATGGCCCCGAAGCACGACGGCAGATCGCTCGTGTCGATGATGATGGTGTAGAGACCGAATCGACTGTGACGACATTTCTGGTCGCGCAACGATTCCAGCCGGGATTCCACCGAGGCGAAGCAAGTTCGCGTGAGCGTCGCATCCCTGCGCAAGGCGCAACGGTTGAAACTCTGGAATGCGCGGACGCCTCAGGCGCCCGCGCGTCCCGACCCCGCCCTACGGCGTCTTCGTCATCCAGTACTGCCCCGACGCCTCGGCGCAGTTCGCCATCTGCAGCTGGTTGTTCTTCCCGTCGTTCACGACATCGAGACACTTGCCCGGCCCCGTGAAGAGCGTGCGCAGGCGCACGTGGCCCGCCTGGGCGGTGTTCTCGACGCTCCACATCTGCCCTGACACTGCCGCACAGTCGGCCATCTGCAGCCGGTTGTTCTTCCCGTCGTTGACGATGTCGAGGCAGCGGTTGCCGCCGGTGAACTGGGTCTTCAGGCGGAAGCTGCCCGGGGCCTCTCTCGCGGGTTCCATCGTCCAGGCCTGACCGGAGTAGTTGCCGCACGGGGCCATCTGCACGCGGTTGTTCTTCCCGTCGTTGACGATATCCAGGCAGTTGCCGGCACCCGTGAACATCGAGCGGAACTTCGCTGCGGTGCCTTGGGGAGCGGCGGGTGCCGGTGCCGGGGCCGGCGCCTGCGTCTGCGGCGGTGCCGGTGTCGGCGCAGGCTGCGGCTGGGCTTCCACCGTGACGCCGGTCGTCCACGCCTGGCCGGAATACGCGCCGCACGGGGCCATCTGCACCTGGTTGTTCCTGCCGTCGTTCACGATGTCGAGGCACTTGCCGGGGCCCGTGAACCGGGTGCGCAGCCGCACTGAGCCGGCCTGCGGGCCCGCGTCGATGCTCCAAAGCTGACCGGAGAACGCGCCGCAGTCGGCCATCTGCAGCCGGTTGTTCGTGCCGTCGTTGACGATGTCGAGACATCGGTTGGGACCGGTGAACTGGGTCTTCAGGCGGAAGATGCCCGGCGCTGCGGGTTCCATGATCCAGGCTTGGCCGGAATAGGCGCCGCACGGGGCCATCTGCACCCGGTTGTTCTTTCCGTCGTTGACGATGTCGAGACAGTTGCCGGTCCCAGTGAACACGGTGCGGAACTTGGCCGGAGTGCCTTGCGGGGCGGGGGCCTGGGTCTGGGGAGGCTGTTGTGTGGGAGGAGCGGGCTCCGGCTGCGGCTGGGGGGCGGGCGTGGGCGCCGGAGCCGGGGCAGGCGTCGGTGCCGGCTGGGCTTCCATCGCGACATTGGTCGTCCAGGCCTGACCGGAGTAGTTGCCGCACGCGGCCATCTGCACCTGGTTGTTCCTGCCGTCGTTCACGATGTCGAGGCATCTGCCGGGGCCCGTGAAGAGCGTCCGCAGGCGGAGGTTGCCTCCCGCCGATTCCACGGTCCAGACCTGACCAGAGTAGGCGCCGCAGTCGGCCATCTGCACGCGGTTGTTCTTCCCGTCGTTCACGATGTCGAGGCACTTACCCGGCCCGGTGAACAGCGTCTTGAGGCGGACGGCGCCGGGGGCTTCCCTTGTCGGTTCGATCTGCCAGATCTGGCCGGAGTAGTTGCCGCAGTCGGCCATCTGGACGCGGTTGTTCTTGCCGTCGTTGACGATGTCGAGGCACTTGCCGGCACCCGTGAACATCGTGCGCAGCCGGGCCTGCGTGGCAGGTTGAGGTGCCGGTGCCTGCGCGGCGGGAGGCGGTGCGGACGGTTCCGGTTCCGCGGCGACCGGTGGCGGGGGCGGCGGCGCGCTCGGCGTCGGGGCTGCGGGTGCCGCGGTGCTCTGGCCACCGCCGGCGGGGTCCAGCGCCCACATGGCGCTCCACCAGCCTTGCTGGATCGGGCCCGCCTGCAACATCCCGGTCTCGATGTGGAGGTACTGGTCGGGCTTCCACCGGTTACGGATGCGCACGAACGGGGCGCCCTGCACGTTCTCGACCGTCCACATCGCGCTCCACCAGCCCGGCTGGATCGGACCGGATTGCAGTGCGCCGGTCTCGATGTGGAGGTACTGGTCACCCTTCCATCGGTTGCGCAGCTTCACGAACTCCGTCCCGGGGACCCCTTCGACGATCCACATCGCGCTCCACCAACCGGGCTGGATCTGCCCCGCCTGCGGGGCGCCCGTCTCGATATGGACGAACTGGTCCGGCTTCCAGCGGTTCTTGATCCACGTGAACGACTGCGCGTGGGCCGCGAACGACAGCGAGAGCAGGCTGCCGAGGAGCAGTGTGAGGATCGCGCGCAGCCAATGGGCTTGGCGAGGCATGAGGCGGGTGGCCGTCCGGCGCGGCTGGACGGTATGCGGAGACGTGGATGCCACGTGAAGTACTCCCTCTGGTACGACGCTCGGCCCTGCGCCGGCGACACGCCCGGGAAGGCTGGTCGAGGTCAGGGGGTCTGGACATGCAACCACAGCCCGACTCTACGGGGTCGGGTCGCGACGGGCAACGCAGCCGCCGTGCCAGCAACGGTGCCGGATGGCAATGCATGGCCCCGCGGAGGAGAATCCCGGCCTCGCCACCCACGGAACGCCCCAGATGAATGCAGACCTCGACGCCGGGGTGAACGACCTCCTCGCCGCCCGTGCCGCCGGCACGATCATCCCCGACCTCGCCGTTGGGCGGCAGCCGCGTACGCAGGAGGACGGCTACCGCATGCAGGCCGCGTTCGCGGCGCGCTGGGACGATCGCATCGTCGGCTGGAAGGTCGGCGCCACGTCGAAGCAGGTGCAGGCGCTGTTCGGCGTGGACGGGCCGCTGTACGGGCCGGTCTTCGCGCGGACCGTGACACAGAGCGCCGCGCGGTGTCGGGTCGCCGACTTCCAGCACCGGATGCTGGAGTCCGAGTTCGCCTTCCGGTTCGGCCGCGATCTGCCGGCGCGCGCGCAGCCGTATACCCGCGAGGAGATCCTCGATGCCGTGGAGGCGCTGATCCCGGCGATCGAGATCATCAGCCCGCGGTTCGACCGGCTCACGGTCGACCGGATCCCGCAACTCGTCGCCGACTGCGGCGGCAACGGCGGGGCCGTGCTGGGGACGCCGGTGACCGACTGGCGTTCGCTTGACCTGCCGTCTCTGCCCGTCGCACTGCGCATCGACGGCGTGGTAAAGCAGACGGGCACCGGGGCCGCGGTGCTGGGTGACCCGCGGAATGTCCTCGAATGGTTCGTCGAGACGTTCCGCGCGCAGGGCCGTGACATCGCGAAGGGGCTCTTCGTGATGACGGGGACGATGACGGGCATCCACGCGCCGGCGCCGGGCGAGCATGCGGTCGCCGACTTCGGTGCGCTCGGCACCGTCGAGGTCGTGTTCAAGGCGTGAAGCGTCAGGCCTCGCGCGCCCAGAGGCGGTGCGTCATCACACCGGCGTCGCGCTCGATCGCTTCCATGGCGTCGAGGATGAGATCCTCGCGGAAGCGTCGTCCGATGATCTGCACGCCCGCCGGGAGGCCGTCCACGAGGTCCACGGGGACGACGCCCGCGGGCAGGCTCAGGTAGTTCACGCCATAGCTGTAGATGAGCGCGCCGAAGAGATCCTTCGTCTGCGCGGCACCCTGCGCGTCGTAGTCCCAGTCGTGCGTCGGGCGCAGCATGAACGGCGACAGCACCAGCGGATACCGGTCGAGGAAGATGTTCCAGGCCCGGGTCATCCTCGTGCGCGCCGCGAGCCCGAGCAGGTAGCGTTCTCCTTCGGCCACATCGCCCATCTCGTAGTACCACTCGAAGATGCGCTGCACGGTCTCGCTGCCGTGCTGGCGGGCGAGCGGGCCGAGCGTCGCGCGGATCTCGGCGAGCGCGATCGACATCCAGCCCGACGCGGGTTCGGTGATCGGTGGCGGCTCGACTTCCTCGACGGCGTAGCCCGCGCCTTCGAGCACCCGCGCGGCGCGATCGAGGATCTGTCCGATGCCGGGGTGCATCGGATATCCGTGCGCGTTCTTCGTGAACGCCACGCGGATCGGCCCCTGCAGCGTCGGACCTTCGAACGGCACCGGCACCCACCACGGATCACGCTCGTCACCGCGGGACATCACGGCGGTGGCGAGGCGGACATCGCGCACTTCGCGGCAGAGCGCACCCTGCACGGACATGAGCTGCGCCAGCAGTCCGCGTTCGGCGGCGGCCGACGGATTGAAGACGGGCACGCGGCCCACGGTGGGCTTCACCGTGGACACGCCGCAACAGAAGGCAGGGATGCGCAACGAGCCGCCGATGTCGTTGCCGTGGTGGATGGGCCCGATGCCCGCGGCCGCGGCTGAACCGGCACCCCCGGACGACCCACCGGATGACGCGTCCGGCCCCCAGGGGTTGTGGGTGCGGCCGTGCAGCGGGCTGTCGGTGGTGGCGCGCATCGAGAACTCCGGCGTCGTCGTTCGACCGATCACGATCGCGCCCGCCGCACGCAGATTGCGCACGACCGGCGAGTCGTCCGGCGCGATGACGCCCTCGAAGGACCGTACGCCGTTCGGCGTGGGCATCCCCGCGACGTCGACGTTCTCCTTGATGGTCACGGGCACGCCGTGCAGCGGCCCCCACGACTCGCCGCGCGCAGTGGCAGCATCGGCCTCGCGGGCCCGCGCCCGCGCCGCGTCGAAGCACGGGTAGACGATGGCATTGAGGGCGGGATTGCAGGCGTCCGCCCGCGCGAGGATGGATTCCATCGCCTCGGCGGCGGAGCACTCGCGGGCATCGATGTGGTCGGCAAGGGCACTGGCACTGAGCTGCCAGAGCGGGAGGGTCGGCTGGGTCATGGGATCGGCCTCGGCAGGCATTGAATACGGGGCCATCGTGCCCCATATCGATCGTGCCGGAATCCTCCGGTGATGGACAGGGCGGCAAGGTGGTTCGGCATTCCCGCTGCCCGTGACAGAGGTTCCGCGTCCCCGAAGCAGTTGCGCGCCGAGAACCCTGGACAGATCGCGCTGTCGCACCCGCAACAATGCGCGGATGCCTTTCACCGCAGGTACACACGACCGTGTGCGGTGCTACCCTGTACGACTGATCAAGAAGGGAACAACCATGCAATCGTCTCGCTTTCGCCACATCTTCCTGTTGCTCTTCTCGCTCTGTGTCGGCCTCAGCGTCGTCATCGAGGATGCCGAAGCCAAGCGTCTGGGCGGTGGCCGTTCGATCGGTCGCCAGTCCAGCAACGTGACCCAGCGCGAAGCCCCTGCCCCGCAGGGCAGCCCGTCGCAGCAGGCATCGCGTCCGGCCCAGGGTCAGCAGGGCGCCGCCGCGCCGGCACCGCAGCAGCCGTCGCGCAATCGCTGGCTCGGCCCGCTGGCCGGTCTCGCCGCCGGTATCGGCATCGCGTCCCTGCTGTCGCACTTCGGCATGGGCGGCGCGCTCGCTGAAGCCATGGGCTCGATGCTGATGATCGGTCTGCTCGTCCTCGCCGGCTTCTTCATCTACCGCATGCTGAAGGGCGCCAACGCGAAGAACGGTCAGGAGCCCAACATCCCGCCCGGCATGCGCCCGGCCTACGCGAAGCCGTCGCCGCTGGACGAACCGCCCGCGCGTCGCGACTACGCCCAGCCGTCGTACGACAACACGGTGACGCCGCTGCGCCGCGAAGCGTTCGGCGCTGCCCCGGAAGTCTCGGGCCCGGTGAGCGTCACCGGTGAGCCGCTCGCGCCGCTGCCATCGTCGGTGTCATCGACAGCCACGTGGACGGTCCCCGCGGATTTCGATGTGGAGGGCTTCCTTCGCAACGCCAAGGTGTACTTCGTGCGGCTGCAGGCCGCGTGGGACGCCGCGGATCTCGCCGACATCCGCGAGTTCACGACGCCCGAGATGTTCGCCGAGATCAAGATGGACCTCTCCGAGCGCGGCGATGCGAAGAACGTGACGGATGTCGTGAAGGTCGATGCGCAGCTGCTCGGGATCGAGGAGCAGGGCAATGTTGCCTTGGCGAGCGTCCGCTTCACGGGGACGATGCGCGAGGCGGAGGGCGCGCCGGCCGAGCCGTTCGACGAAGTGTGGAACCTCGTGAAGCCCCTGAAGGGCAAGGAAGGCTGGCTGCTGGGCGGTATCCAGCAGGGCTGATTTCCCCGAGCTGCAATGACAAAGCCCCGTCGCGGCACCGCGGCGGGGCTTTTTTTCGTCCGGCTGCCGGTCAGGCCGGGCCGGCAGATCGGATGGTCAGATGGGACGCGGCGTCGTGAACGGCGTGGAGCCAGACTTTCCGACGGCGTCCTTCGTCTTCTTCGCGGCGCGCTTCTCCTTCAGGCTGAGCGCGGGCTGTTTCTTCGTTTCCTTGGTGGAATGACGTTCCTTGGCCATGGTGAATCTCCGGTGAGAGGGTCCGGACATCCGCCGGACCGCAGCCCGAGTATGCGCGCTCGGCCTCGCGCGGCGGGTGCGATGTCGCACACTGGCGGACGGGCCGTCAGCACCAGGAGTGTTCGCCCGCCGGTTCGCGCAGCAGTTCCCGGATGTTGGCCTCGATCACGCGATACCCCACATTGCCGTTCAGCCGCTGGCGCCCCTCGTTGAACACCAGCGTCGGGCTGACCGTCACCGTCAGCTCCCGGGCGAGGTCGAGATCCCGCGCCAGTGCCGCGTGGGCGGCGCCGGACGCGAGTGCCGCGTCCACGGGGCCGAGCGGAATGCCGATCGTCGTGGCGACCTCACGCTGCACCGCCAGCTGCGAGATGTCCGACGCGTTCTCGAAGAAGGCGCGGCGCAACGCCCGGGAGGCGATCTGGAACGCGGTCTCTGGCATTGCCGCCGGATCCGTTCTGGCTGCAGAGCGCACTGCGCACAGGAAGAGATGGCACGAGAGCGAGGAGGTCGGTGGATTCACCGCCCAGGTGTCCGGATTCACCGTCACGTGCGTATGCGGTCGCGCGGCGTCGCGCACGTGCCTGGCGTACCCGGGCAGTCCGCCCCGCTCCTTCCACCGCGCTTCGAGCTTCTCGCGCGCGTTCCCGAAGATCGACACGAAGTGGGGCTCGACAACGACCTCGGCACCGAATGTCGCCTGCAGCTCCTCGATGCGGACCTGGGCAATGTAGGCCCAGACGCAGAGGATGTCCGAGAAGTACGAGATGCGGATGGGCTCCACGGCGATGTGTCCCGGGTCAGTCGCGATACCGGACACGGTACGCCTTCGAGGCGCCCGGCGGTTCCACCGCGATCTCCTCGAGCGAGTACGGGAAGGCCTCGCGCACCTGGTCCGCGACCGACCCCGTGACGAGGATCTCGTGCGCCCGCGCGCGATCCTCCCCGAGCTTCGCGGCGGCGTTCACCTCGGGGCCGAAGACGTCCTGGTCACCGATGCGCAGCATCGGGCCGTGACCGAGCCCCACGCAGAGGAGTACCTGTTCCGATTCGATGCGGTCGCGGTTGTAGTCCGTCAGCGTGGCCTGCATCGCGATCGCGCATTCCAGTGCCTTCGCCACGCTGCGGAAGATGACCAGCATGCTGTCGCCGGCCGTCTTGAGAAGGATGCCGTCGTAGCTGTCGATGCACGGCACCAGCAGGCGGTGGGACTCGTGGATGGTCTGCAGGAAGTGGATGATCCCGAAGTCCGTCACCTTCCGCGAGAAGCCGGCGAGGTCGGTGAACATGACGGCCCAGGTTTCGCCGAAGAGATCCCAGATGCGCTGGTCGATCTGTGCCTTGTCGGCGCCGGGGGCGAGGCGGGCCTCGATGAGCTTCTCGAGTCTGTCCTGCGAGGCACCGATGCCGACCTGGAAGATGTGAGCCATGGCGTGTGTCGTCGAAAAGGGAAACGGGATTATCAACGGGGATGGTGTCCCCGGTGCGCGGGAGGCGACGCGGCCATTCGGTCGTCAGGCCTCACCTGTGCTTCAATCCCAGGTTGCCGTCGTGCCCAACGCATCCTGCACGGGCGCACCGCCCTCCGCTCACGCGACCCCCGCTCCCGAGGAGACTGCCATGTCCGCCGCTCGCGCCTTTGCCCCCATCGTTGCAGTCCTCTGGGGCCTCCTCCTGCCCGCTGCCCCGTCTTTCGCGGCCGATGAACCCGCCGCCGCGGCACCCGCCCCCACCCCTGCCACAGCGCCGGCCCCCGCCGGAGCGTCCGATCCGCGCGCCGAGGCCGAAGCGGCCGTGATGGCGGCCCAGAAGGCCGCGATCACGGGCCCGCACGAGATCGCACTGCGCGATCAGGCGGTGCTCCAGATGCCCGCGAAGTTTGCCTACATCCCCGCCGAGGAGAGCCGCCGGCTGCTGAAGGCGATGGGCAACCAGCCCGGGGACAACCTGCTCGGCATGATCGTGCCCGACGCCGGCGGCGAGGAAGGCGAGGAGGGCGAGGACGCGAGCTGGATCGTCGTGATGGAGTACGTCGACTCCGGGCACATCAAGGAGGACGACGCGAAGGAGTGGAACGCCGACGAACTCCTGAAGAGCCTGCGCGAAGGCACGGAGCAGGGCAACGAGGAACGTCGCAAGCTCGGCATGGGCGAACTGCAGGTGCTGCGCTGGATCGAGCCGCCCACGTACGCCGCCGACACGCACCGGCTCGTATGGTCCGCCGCGACCAAGGACAAGAGCGAACCCGGCGACACGCCGCGCGGGGTGAACTACAACACCTACGCGCTTGGCCGCGAAGGCTACGTGAGCCTGAACCTCGTGACCGGCTACGACACCATCGAGAAGGAGAAGACCGTCGCCCGCCAGTTGCTCGCCGCCCTGCAGTTCAAGGAAGGCCGCCGCTACACCGACTTCACGGAATCCACCGACCGCATCGCGGAGTACGGCCTTGCCGCGCTCGTCGGCGGCATCGCCGCGAAGAAGCTGGGCCTGCTCGCGGTCATCGCCGCCTTCGCGCTGAAGTTCGCGAAGGTGATCGGCGTGGCCGCCATCGCGGCGCTCGGCATCGGCGCAAAGTTCTTCGGCCGCAAGAAGAAGGATGACGACAGCGCGAGCTGACGACACGTATCGATGCTGAAGCTCCTCACCCTGCTCTTCGCTGCCGGCAAGCTCGGCAAGGTCGCGATCACCGGGCTCACGATGATCGTGAGCATCGGCGTCTACGCGCTGGTGTTCGGTTTCCGGTTTGCGGTGGGCTTCGTGCTGCTCATCTTCGTCCACGAAATGGGGCACTACATCGCGGCGAAGCAGAAGGGTCTCGACGTCGGTGCCCCGACGTTCATCCCGTTCGTGGGCGCTTGGATCCAGATGAAGAAACTGCCCCACAGCGTCGAGACCGAGGCTTACGTCGGCATGGGCGGGCCGCTCGTGGGCACCGTCGGCGCCCTGGCGTGCTACTTCCTCGCCCGGAGCTACGACAGCGACCTGCTGCTCGCGCTGTCGTACGCGGGGTTCTTCATCAACCTCTTCAACCTCATCCCGATCTCACCGTTCGACGGCGGACGCATCACGGCCATCGTCTCGCCGCGGATCTGGCTGCTGGGCGTGCCGGTCCTGATCGGGCTCTTCCTCTGGCGGTCGAGCCCGATGCTCATCTTCGTGGCGATCCTCGCTGCGCCGAACGTGTGGAAGGCGATCAAGTTCGATCGCAATGCACCGGAGAACGTCGCCTACTACGACGTCCCGGCGCAGATGCGATTGAACTATGGCCTCGCGTACCTCGCGCTCGCGGCGTACCTCGCCGTGATGACGGGCGAGGTGCACGAGATGCTGGAGTCGGCGGGGGTGCGGGGGCGGTTGTAGGGCCAAGAGCGGTCGATGCAAGGAAACGCTTCAACCGGAACCGTCGCTTTCGCGGGCATGGCCCGCTCCTACAAGATCGTCTAGAACACCGACGCGATCGCCCGCCCCACGTCTTCCGTCGATGCCTTCCCGCCGGCATCCGGTGTCCGCGGACCATCGATCAATGCGCCCTCGATCGCCTTCACGATCGCGTTGGCTGCATCGGTGAGGCCGAGGTGCTCCAGCATCATCGCGCCCGACCAGATCTGCGCGATCGGATTCGCGATCTTCTTGCCGTAGATGTCCGGTGCCGAGCCGTGCACCGGCTCGAACAGCGACGGAAACTTCCGTTCCGGGTTGATGTTCGCGGACGGCGCCACGCCGATGGTGCCGGCGGTCGCGGGGCCGAGGTCCGAGAGGATGTCGCCGAAGAGGTTCGAGCCCACGATCACGTCGAAGCGCTGCGGGTTCAGCACCATCTGGATGGTGAGGCCGTCGATGTGGTACTGGTTCGTCGTGATGTCGGGGTAGCGCTTTGCCATCTCGGCGAAACGCTCGTCCCAGTACGGCATGGTGATCGAGATCCCGTTCGACTTCGTCGCCGACGTCACGAGCTTGCGCGGGCGCTTCATCGCGAGCTCGAACGCGTACTTCATGATGCGATCGGTGCCGTGGCGCGTGAAGACGGACTGCTGCGTGACGAACTCGCGATCCGTCCCCGGGAACATCCGGCCGCCCACGGACGAGTACTCGCCCTCGGTGTTCTCGCGCACGACGAAATAGTCGATGTCGCCCACCTTCCGGCCCGCGAGCGGGCACGGGATGCCGGGCATCAGGCGCACGGGGCGGAGGTTCACGTACTGGTCGAAGCCGCGACGGAACAGGATCAGCGAGTCCCAGAGGGATACGTGGTCGGGCACCAGCGCCGGCCAGCCCGTCGCGCCGAAGAAGATGCAGTCGTGGCTGCCGATGTGGTCGCGCCAGTCGGGCGGCATCCACCAGCCGTGCGAGGTGTAGTTGTCGCAGCTCCAGTCGAAGTGATCGAACGCGAGGTCGATGCCGAACTTCCGCGCGACGGCGTCGAGCACGCGCACGCCCTCGGGCATGACTTCCTTGCCGATGCCGTCGCCGGCGATCACTGCGATCCTGTACTTGGCCACCTGGAACCTCCCGTCGTGTCGTGGTGTGCTGCCGGTCGGTGCCGGCATCGAGTCGCCCATTCTCGCGGCGGATGGCCGCGGACGCCAGTGGCGCGCCATCGTCACTCGCGCAGGGTTCTTCGTCAGAATGGAATTGCCAGCGGCGGCGCTTCGACGCAAGCTCGCGCCCTTCGCGATTTCTGCACGACACGCCATGGATCTGCAGCACCTCACCGACTGGGTCGGCCGCACCGAGACCCGCACCGATCACGTCACGCCGACGCCCGTCGCCGCGCTGGCTGCCACGCTCGATCGTGATGCGGACATCGCCGCCGATCCCGGCGCGGCGCTGCCGCCGCTGTGGCACTGGCTCTACTTCACGCCGCTGGCACCGCAGCGCGAGATCGGCGCGGACGGACATCCGAAGCGCGGCGGCTTCCTGCCGCCGGTGCCGCTGCCGCGTCGCATGTGGGCCGGCGGGCGGTTGCAGTTCCTGCACCCGATCGGCGTCGGCGATGCGCTCTCGCGGCTGTCACGCATCGCGAGCGTGGAGGTGAAGGAGGGCCGCAGCGGCACGCTCGTGTTCGTGACGGTGCGCCACGAGTACGCCGGTGCCGAGGGTGTCGTGCTGACCGAGGAACACGACATCGTCTACCGCGGCAATCCGCAGCCCGGGGCGAAGACGCCACCGCCGCAGGCCGCGCCGACCGACGCGGCGTTCTCGCGCGAGATCGTCCCCGACCCCGTGCTGCTGTTCCGCTACTCGGCACTCACGTTCAACGGGCACCGGATCCACTACGACCGTCCGTACGTGACCGAGGTGGAAGGCTATCCGGGCCTCATCGTGCACGGCCCGCTGATCGCGACGCTGCTGCTCGACCTGCTGTCGCGCGAAATGCCGCAGGCGCGCGTGCGGGCCTTCGAGTTTCGCGCGGTGCGGCCCGTCTTCGACATCCACCGGTTCACCGTCTGCGGCAAGCGCAGCGACGACGGCACGGTCGCCCTCTGGACCCGCGACCACGAGGGCTGGCTCACGATGCAGGCGCAGGCGCGGATCGACTGACTGCGCCTGCGTGTTCTCGCGCGCTCACGGCTTGAGGATGCGGTACATCTCCGTGTGGTCCGTGGTGCGTTCGGATTTCGCGGCGGCGTCCTTCCACTGTTTCGCGCACACCTGACCGAGATCCGCGCGCACGCCGAGCTGGTCCGCGAGCCCGATGGCGATGCCGACATCCTTCGCCATCAGCCCCAGGAAGAACCCCGAGGCGTAGGTGCCGGAGAGCATGAACTGCGCGACCTTGTGTTCGGTCGTGTTGTTCTTGCCGGTGGACGCGTTCAGGACCTGCGTCATCACTGCCGGATCGATGCCGAACTTCTCACCCACGTGCAGCGCCTCGACCGCAGCCACGAGACCGGCAGCCGACACGTAGTTGTTGAGCGCCTTCATCGCGTGGCCGGCACCGGCCGCGCCCACGTGGAAGATCTGTTTGCCCATCGCAGCGAGCACCGGCCGCACGCGTTCGAGCACCGCGGCGTCGCCACCGAACATGATAGACAGCGTCCCGTCGCGTGCACGCCGCACGGCGCCGGACACCGGGGCATCGACGAACGTGATGCCAGCAGCGGCAGCCACGTTCGCGAGATCGCGCGTGCGCATCGGATCGCTCGAACTCATGTCGATCACGATCGCGCCTTTCGCAAGCACGGAGAACACGCCGGACTTCCCATCGGCGCCGAGCACCGTGGCGTCGACCTCCTTCGAGCTTGGCAGCATCGTGATGACGATGTCCGCACCGCGCGCGGCGTCGTTCGCGGTCGGTGCCCCGGTCCCGCCGACCTCCTTCGCGATGCGCGTGGCCGCCTCGCCGTTCAGATCGAACACGGAAGGCGTGAAGCCTGCGAGCGCGAGCTGACGGACCATCGGCTCGCCCATCGTCCCGAGACCGATGAAGGCGATGCGGTCCTTCGGAGCGTCGGCCATGGTCAGATACCCATCTCGGCGAACACTTCGCGGGCGATGCGGAAGCTGTCGATCGCGGCCGGCACGCCGCAGTAGATGCCCGCCTGCAGCAGCACCTCGCGGATGTCGTCCTTCGTCAGGCCGTTGTTGATGGCGCCGCGCACGTGCAGCTTCACTTCGTGCGGGCGGTTCAGCGCAGTGAGCATCGCGAGGTTCAGCATGCTGCGCGTGCGGCGGTCGAGACCGGGGCGGTTCCAGATCTCGCCCCAGCAGTAGCTGGTGACGAGTTCCTGCAGCGGACGGTTGAAATCGTCGGCGCTGGCGATCGCCTTGTCGACGTACTCGGCGCCCAGCACTTCGCGGCGGACCTTCAGACCCTTGTCGAACATTTCGTTGCTCATCGCATCCTCTCCGGTGTGTGGCCGCGTGCCGGGGCGGCATCGCGAAGCGTCGCAGTGTCGACCCCGGCTTTTGCCGGTGTCAACGCATCTGCGGCAGGCGGGCCTTCGCGATTGGTGAAGCGGCCTTGCGCGAACGATGCCGACTCGCGGCGTGGCGACTGTGCGATGCTCGCGCCCTTTCCCATCCCCTCGAGGACAGCCCCGATGACCGCCACCACCATGCGCGCCCTCCAGGCCACCGCGTTCTCCATCGACAGCCTCGCGCTCACCGAGCGCCCGGTGCCCGTCCCGCGTCGCGGCGAGATCCTCGTGCGGATCCGCGCGGCGAGCCTCAACTATCGCGATCTCGCGATCCTCGCGCAGGCGTATGTACCGACATTGCCGTTGCCGTACGTGCCGGCGTCCGATGGGTGCGGCGAGGTCGTGTCCATCGGCGAGGACGTCGCGCGCTTCGCCGTCGGGGACCGTGCCATTCCCGTCTACACGCAGGGCTGGCACGACGGCAAGCCGACGCCCGAGCAGCGCACGCGACGCACGCTCGGGGCGCCGCTGTCGGGCGTGCTGCAGGAGTACGTCGCGGTCCCCGCCGAGGATGCCGTCACGGTGCCGCCGCACCTGTCGGATGCCGAGGCCGCGACGCTGCCGATCGCGGCGCTGACGGCGTGGTCGACGCTTCAGGAAGGTGACGTGAAGACCGGCGACACCGTGCTCGTGCAGGGCACCGGTGGTGTCGCGCTCTTCGCGCTGCAGTTCGCGAAGCTGGCCGGGGCGAAGGTGATCGTGATCTCGTCGAGCGACGAGAAGCTCGCGCGTGCCAAGGCGCTCGGTGCCGATGTCGGCATCAACTACCGCACGACCCCCGACTGGCACGTCGCGGTGAAGGAGGCCACGGGTGGCCGCGGCGTCGACATCGTCGTCGAGACGGTCGGGTCGACGCTCGACAAGTCGCTCGGCGCCGTCGCCTTCGGTGGCTTCATCGGCGTGATCGGATTCGTGGCGGGTTACGAGGCGAAGATCCCGCTGCGCGCCGTCATCGGCCCGATGATCCGCGTGCAGGGGATCGCGGTGGGTTCGCGCACGCGCTTCGAGGCGATGAACCGCGCGATCACCCAGCACGGATTGAAGCCGGTGATCGACAGCACGTTCCCGCTGGCGGATGGCGCCAATGCGTTCCGCCGTCTCGAGAAGGGCGCGCACTTCGGCAAGATCGTCATCGAGATCTGACGATCCTGCCGGGCGCGTGGAGGTGCGTTACGGGATCACCACCTGACGGATCGCCTCGCCGGTGTCGAGGCGGTCGAAACCCATGTTGATCTCGTCGAGCGCCAGCACGCCCGTGCGCAGGCGGTCCACCGGCAGCCGCCCCTGCTGGAACAGCGACACGTAGTTCGGGACGTCGCGCGACGGGATGCAGGTGCCGATGTAGCTGCCGCGCACGGTGCGTTCCTCCGCCACCAGGTTGACGATCGGCAGCGCCATCGTCGCGTCGGGTGGCGGCAGGCCCGCCGTCACGGTGGTGCCGCCGCGCTTCGTGATGCGGTACGCGAACTCCAGCGCGCGGGCGGACCCCGCGAACTCCAGCGCGTAGTCGACCCCGCCGCCGGTGGCCGCGCGCACGGCTTCGACGACGCCCTCCGTACCGGCTTCGAAGACGTCGGTGGCGCCGAGGGTGAGTGCCACGTCGAGCTTGTTCCGCGAGAGGTCCACCGCGACCACCCGACGTGCGCCGGCCGCCACCGCACCCAGCAACGCTGCGAGCCCCACTCCGCCCAGGCCGATGATCGCGACCGTGTCGCCCACGCGGACCTGCGCGGTGTTCACCACTGCACCCACACCAGTGAGCACGGCGCAGCCGAAGAGGGCGGCGTCCTCCATCGCGACGTCCGGATCGATCTTCACCAGCGACCGCCGCGACACTACCGAGTACTCCGCGAAGACGGAGCCGCCCGTGTGATGGCTCACGTACTGGTCGCCCCGGTGCAGGCGCCTCGCCCCCGAGAGCAGCGTGCCCGCCGCGTTGGCCGCACCGCCGGGCTCGCACAGCGCCGGACGTCCCTGCGCGCACGGCAGGCAGTGGCCGCAGCTCGGCACGAAGACGATCACGACGTGGTCGCCGGCGCGCAGGTCCGTAACGCCCGGGCCCACATGCTCGACGACGCCCGCGGCCTCGTGACCGAGGGCGATCGGCACGGGACGCGGACGCGATCCGTTGATGACCGAGAGATCGGAATGGCAGAGACCCGCGGCGCCGATGCGCACGAGCACCTCGCCCTCGCCGGGCGGGTCGAGCGTGATCTCCTCGACGGACAGCGGACGGCTCGTCGCATACGGGCGCTCGGCGCCCAGACGGTCGAGGATGGCGGCACGGATCTTCATGGGTCTTCTCCGGGAGGGTGGCCCGCAGCCGTCGTGGGCGGCGTGCGGCGGATGCCCCGATTGTGCGACACAGCATGAATCCGTGGCGATGGGTGACAGCGCCTCGCCGCGGATGTCATCCTCCGTCCTTCACACCCTTGTCCCACCGTCCCCGGAGATCCGCATGTCCCTCGTCGCCCGCATCCTCGCCGCCCCCGCCCGGCCGGACCCCGCCATCGTCGCCGCGCTCGGCGCCCACGCGGTGTCGCACCTCTCCGATGCGCTGCGGCGTCCCGACGGTGCCACGGGCGTGCTCCGGCCGATGCATCGCAAGGGCAACCTCTGCGGCCCCGCGCTCACCGTGCGCCTCCCGCCCGGCGACAACCTGTTCATCCAGAAGGCGGTGGACCTCGCGCAGCCGGGCGACGTGATCGTGGTGGACGTGGGCGGTTCGCTCGACATCGCCGTCGTCGGCGACATCGTCAGCGCGTGGGCGATGCGTCGCGGCGTCGCGGGCTTCGTCATCGATGGCGCGATCCGCGACCTCGTGGACATCTCGTCGCACGACCTGCCGATCTACGCCCGCGGCATCTCGCCGAAGGGGCCGACGCGCGTGGGGCCGGGCGAGATCCATGTGCCGGTGACGGTGGGCGGGATGACCGTGAACCCGGGCGACATCATCGTGGGCGACATCGACGGCCTCGTGGTGATCCGCCCCGAGGACTTCGAACGGGCACTGGCCGGCGCGGACCAGCTGCGCAAGCGTGAGGGCGAGACGCATGCGGCCATCGCCGCGGGGACGCTCGACCGGAAGTGGGTGGACGAGGCAGTGGCGAAGGCGCTGGCAGGCTGACGCCTGCCGCTACGCCGTCACACCCGCGCGTTGCGGGGGTGCCTGCACCGTGCCGCCCAGACCGAAGGCGTCCGCCAGCAACTCGTACGACCGGTGCTTCGGTACCGGGTCGTGGGTCCAGGTGTTGATCACCAGCTCGTCGAGATCGAGGCGTCGGGCGAGCGCGTGCAGCTTCTCCGCGACCTGGGGCCCGGTGCCGACGAACGCCTTGCTGCGCGTGGCCAGGACGGTCGCCATCTCGGCCGCGGAGTACGGATGCGCCATCGCATCTTCCGGCGACACCAGCGGATGGCGCAGCCCCTGCTCGAATCCGACGCGCCAGTATTCCCGCGTCGTCGCCAGCCGCTTCGCTTCCGCCTCGGTGTCCGCCGCGAGCGCCCACACGCAGATGGTCGGCTGCGGCTTCGGATGCCGATCGCTCGGGCGGTAGTGGCGCCGGTAGAGATCGAGCGCCTGCTCGACGCCGCGGCCATCGCTGAAGAAGTACGCGAACGCATACGGCAGACCGAAGTGAGCGGCGAGCTGCGCGCCGTAGTCCGAACTGCCGAGAATCCAGATCTGCGGTTCCGTAGGCCCCGTCGGATGCGCCTGGATGGCCCGGTACGGATGGTTGTCGGGAAGCGGTTCACCCGCCACCCACGCCTGGAGTTCCTGCACCTGCCGCGGAAACTCGTCGGCAGCGTTCGAGTACGGATTCAGCGCGTGGGCCGTCAGACGATCCGACCCCGGCGCGCGCCCGAGCCCGAGGTCGATGCGGCCCGGCGCGATGGCTTCGAGCACGCGGAACTGCTCGGCCACCTTCAGCGTCGCGTAGTGCGGCAGCATGACGCCGGCACTGCCGACTCGAATGCGCGTGGTCGTCGCCGCGATCGCCGCCATCAGCACCTCCGGCGCCGTCCCGACGATGCTCTCGCTGTTGTGATGCTCCGAGACCCAGTAGCGGTGATAGCCCAGGCGGTCGCAGTGGCGCGCGAGATCGATGCTCTCGCGGATGGCGGCATCCTGCCCGCGACCCGCCGAGGCGGTGGACTGGTCGAGTACGGAGATCTTCATGGGTCCTTGGGGGTGGCGCCGGGTGTGTACGCCCGAACTGTACGCCGGGGACGGGTGGGGAGGGTGGCGGGATCCGGCGGGAGGCGAAGGTTCTCGTTCGGGTGGATGCGCCGCCAGCGTGGGGAGTGGTCCGAGCTTCTGTCGCAGCGGCCCATGGCCGCGAGAGCGACGGTTCCGGTCGGAGTGTCTCCACGGCATCCACCGCTTTCGGGGCCATGGGCCCCTCCTACAGGGTCCGTGGTGCGTCACCGGCGTCCGAGCTTCTGTCGGAGCGGCTCATGGCCGCGAGAGCGACGGTTCCGGTCGGAGCGTCTCCACGGCATTCACCGCTTTCGGGGCCATGGGCCCCTCTTACAAGACCCGTGATGGGATCAGCGCAGACCGTTCGCCGCCTGCTCGATCACGGCGTCCCGAGGAAGGCCCGGGCGTCGGCCGTGTACAGCCCGGACTCGCCCGCCACGGCCAGATACTTCTGGAGCTGCGCCCGACCGCGCTCGCGTTCGCCGGCCATCAGCAGGCTGCGGCCGTACATGAAGTGGAACGATGCGGGCAGCGGGACCGGGAGCGCTTCGAGCTGCGCGAAGTTCGCCAGTGCTTCGCGATGGTCGCCGGCCAGCAGTTGCGGCTTGAGGCGCGTGATGACCAGCGCCTGGCGTTCGGCGGGCGGCAGCCAGTGTTCGGCGTACAGCGGCAGCGGATCGAGCTGTTCGCGCCCGAGTGCTAGATGCCCGGGATCGGTCGCCGAGGCGCGCGGCGTGACCAGAATGTCGAGGTGCCGCGGCCGCTGCGGAAACTGCTGCATGAGGTTCGTGAGCGGCAGGCGCAAGGTGCCGTCGGTCGTCTCGACGACGGCCGGGACGGAACCCATGACGGTCCCGTCGGCGTCTTGCCCCTGAAGCAGGACGTCCGCGGTGACCGCCTCGGTATGCTGTTCGACGCGCGGGCGGCTGTTGCCGGTCGCGCGCTCGTTGCGGCGGATCTCCTGCGGGTTGCTCCACCCGGTCGACTTCCCGAAGCACTCTTCCGTACTGAACAGGCAGTACGTTCCGAACGTCAGGATGCTGCCGGTCACGGCGGCGAATGCGTCGGGGCTCTTCGTGCGAATGGACTCTTCGACGTAGCGATCGAACGCGAACTCGAGCTCGACCCGACGGATCTCGACGGGAAACAGCAGCGTGTCGCCCTCGAGCGAGGCCCTGGGGACTGCGAGGACGGCTGGCTTCGACTCGTCGATGCGCCAGGTCAGACCCGGGCCCTGGGGTGTCTCGCGGACTTGGGTGCTGCTCGTGCCGCAGGCGGCGAGGCCGATTGCGATCGCGACGATCGCGAGTGTTCTGAGCGGGGTCATGGTCATGTTCATCGGCTGTTCGTCGGGCACAGCTGCTTGTATTTATCGCGGCTCTCCGTCGGACCGGAGATCCACGCACCGGTCGGCGAGATCTTGCCGATGGAATGTACAGTCGTGCCGTATTCCCAGCACACGTTTTCGACCGTGATGGATTCCACCGGCGTTTGTTCCAACAGCGTAATCACCGACGCGACGCCGTTCACGAATGGCCACGCGGTGGTGAACTGGAACGGGATCACGACACGTCCCTCGCGGTCGATGTAGCCGTATTTGTAGCTGTTCGAGTCCTGCACTAACGCGAGGCCGCTGGAGAACGGTTCTGCGTGCTCGTACTCGGTCCGGAGGACGATCGCGCCCACCGCGTTCACGTAGCAGGCGAACTTGCCGCACTCGGTGCTCTTCACCAGCCCCAGCCCTTCGCTGAAGTTCTTGGCTTCCTCGAACCGCGGTTCGATGTGCACCGAACCATCGGGCCGCTTGTAGCCGTAGAGGCGGGCCTCTCTATCGCGGAATGCGACGAGACCCGCGCCGCTGCTGCACTTCGCGTGGCCCGCTTCGGCGCGCACGGCGGCGGCATCGAGATCGGCGAGTGTCGCAGTGTCGTTCCCGAGACAGCCGCGTGCGGCCAGCTGGCGACGCCGCTGTTCCTGCCGCGCCGCCGTCTGCGATGACTCGCGGGCGGTGGCGGTCTTCCGCGCCTCCGCGTCGCGATTCACCGTGGTGGTCTCGATCTCCTCCACCATCGCATCGAACGGGTCGAGCGGGTCGTTGCCCGTCGCCGGCGCATCGCCCGGGGTCTGCGGCGACTTCGCGGGGCGCTTCGCGGCGATCATGTCGCGGACTCGACGGCGTTCCGCAGCGCGTTCGGCCACGCGCTTCTCTTCCTGCGCGGCGTACTGGTCGTCCTGCCAGCCGATCAGCGACCAGAAGTTGAAGTTCATCTTGAGCACGAGGTGACCCCAGTAGGCGTCGTCGCGTCCGATGGTCTCCATCGACGTGTCCGGCGATTTCAGGAACGCCTTCGCCGCCGCGGCCGTCATGTAGTTCGCGGCGTCGTCCCGCGGCGGAGTCACGCTCTGGGCACTCTCCGGCGCGAGCAACAGCCGACTCCAGTCCGGACTGCCCGGCACCGTGAAGGATCCTCGCGGATCGCCATTCGCATTCGTCGCTCCGATGTCGCAGGGCATCCAGGCCCTCTCGGGGGAACTGCCCGAACGCTTGCGCACCAGCGGGATCGCGAACTTGGCATCGATGAGATCGACGTCCTTCCACACCGACGCCGGCATGCCCTGGTGCAACAGCACGCGTGATTCACCGCGCCGCGTGAACGTGAGCGTGGCGTTGCGCAGCGTCCAGCTCGCGCTGCAGTACACGACCGGCTCACCCATCAGCGTCCAGAGCTTCGCGATCATCGTCACGTCGACGATGACGTGGCCGTTCGCGACCTTGTCGGGCGGCAGCGTGTAGTTCAGCGTCAGGTCGTAGCGGCGTTCGAAGCGCTTGGTATCGGGGTCGGACGCGGCGTGGGCCGCCGGGGCGAACAGCAGGGCACAGGCGAGCGCGCCCGTGGCGGTGATGCGAAGGCTCAACGGTAACTCCTGAAGGGCGAGGCGGACGCTCCCGGATCGTCACTCTGCCCGGGTCGACGCTGGTTGCGGCTGGGGTGGGTGCTGCGGATGCGAGGCCGCCCGGTGGGAACGCGGCGTCCTCGCGAAGAGGAATCTCGTCGGCGCGCGGACGGGGCAACGAGGCGGCAGGATTGTAGGCGAGATCCGGATGGTGGATCTTGGTGCGATCGCGCGGTCGTTGGTTGATCTTGTGGCTGATGTTGGTTTGCCGAGCCGGGCAGTGGTTTCGCGGGAGGCAGTTCTTGGTCAGCGCCAACACTGAGCTGTCGCGCAGTGGGTGGATCAGCTCACAGCTGGGTCGGGCAGGTGGACCAGGAGTTCGGCGAGCGTGAGGATTCGCCATGGCGTCTTCCCAGCGAGGGCCAGGAGGTCGGCGTCGCCAGTGACCAGTGCGTTGGCGCGGCCCGTGGCGGCCAGGTGCAGGAAGGGCAGGTCGTGCGGGTCACGGCATTGAGGTACAGCGGGCGTGGGTTCCGGCACGGACACCACGGTGGTAGCAGGCAGGTAGTCCGCCAGCAGTTCGGTCTGCTCGCCGGCCGAGAGCCTGAACCTGGGATAGGCGAGCACCCGTACCAGCTCGGCAACGGTGGCTCGGCTGGCCAGCGGCAGCAGTTGACCGGCGTGCCAGGCTTCTCGTACCCGCGCTGCAGGACCGTGCGTGAAAAGCAGGGCCGAGACCACGATGTTGGTGTCCGGCACGACGCGCCAAGGCCGGCCGCGGTGAGCTGCCTGTCGTGCCGTCATGCGCGTGTGCGGCGCTTTGGAGTGGTCTTGGCTGCTTTGGTGCCGGTTGTCGCTGGCGCTGCACTGCGCGCCCAGGCGACGGCGTCGGCGAGGTCGGCTTCGGTCAGGGCCAATTCGGCGAGCTTGGCGCGTACGGCGTCTGCGCGCTGGATGCGTACCGGCGTCAGCACGATCTGCCCGTCGCGCGCTTCCACTTCGAAGTATTCGGCCGGCCCCACGGCCTGGGTGATCGCCTTGGGCAGCGTGAGCTGGTTCTTGCTGGTGATCTTGGCAAGCATGCTAGCTTGGTCTCGAAAGTAAGGACTCCTTACTTTAACTATGAGTTGCCTGCCGTGCCATCGATTCACCCCCAGAGCCGACAACCTGCCACCATCGTGGAATCGATGGGTGCCGCCGGCGTGTGGGCCCTAACCGTCCCGATGGCAGTTCCCCCTGCCTTCGCTCAGTTGGCAACGGATCAGCAATTTCGTGATCCGCGCAGATCGACGCAATCGTGCGGGATGCTTGGTGCACCCTATTGCGGAGAGAAGATGGTGCCGCTTGTCGGATTCGAACTGACGACCTACCGCTTACAAGGCGGTTGCTCTACCCCTGAGCTAAAGCGGCTTTGAAGACGGGGAAATGATACGACCGGGATCTCACCTGCCACCAGCGGTCGGGCGCTACTTCACGACCTGGAGCTTGGGCCGGCCGCTCGGGGGCGGGGTCGGCGGGTCGTCGGGGGGGGATCTGTCTTCTTCGGACTCGCCGTCGCCCACGATCTCGGGGGCTTCGTCGGTCTGCGGGAAGGCCAGGCCCTGGCCGTTTTCTTTCGCGAAGATGCCGGTCACGGCATCGATCGGGATCGAGAGTTCGCGGGACGTCCCGCTGAAGCGCGCCGAGAACTGGATGCCGTCGTTGCCGATGGTGAGGTTGCGCGTCGCGTCGGCGCTCACGTTGAGGACGATCTCGCCGTTGCGGACGAACTCCATCGGCACACGCGTGCGCGCATTCACCTTCACGGCGAGGTACGGCGTGAAGCCGCCATCCACGCACCACTCGTAGATCGCACGGATCAGGTAGGGCGTGGTGGACGGGGGCGTCACTTGCGCATCACCTTCTCGGCGGGCGTGAGGGCTTCGATGTACGCGGGGCGGCTGAACAGGCGCTCGGCGTACTTCAGCAGCGGGGCTGCCTGCTTCGGGATCTGCACACCGTAGTAGTCCAGGCGCCACAGCAGCGGTGCGATGGCGACGTCGAGCATGGAGTACTCGTCGCCCAGCATGAACTTCTGCTTGTTGAACACCGGGGCGATCTGCGTGAGGCTGTCGCGCACGACCTGGCGGGCCTTCTCGGCCTGCTTCTGGTTGCCCTTCTCCAGCGCTTCGATGTTCGAGAAGAGTTCGTTCTCGAAACGGAAGAGGAAGAGCCGTGCGCGGGCGCGCATCACCGGGTCCGCGGGCATCAGTTGCGGATGCGGGAAGCGGTCGTCGATGTACTCGTTGATGATGTTGGATTCGTACAGCACGAGATCCCGTTCCACCAGCACCGGGGTGCGGTTGTACGGGTTCATCACCGCGAGGTCCTCGGGCTTGTTGAAGAGATCCACGTCGTGGATCTGGAAGTCCATGCCCTTCTCGTAAAGCACGATCCGGCAGCGCTGGCTGAACGGGCAAGTGGTGCCCGAATAAAGCGTCATCATCGAACGATCTCCCTGTGCCGGTGAGGTGCGTGCAGAGCGGGGCTCAGTGCACGTCCTTCCAGTATTCTTTCTTCAATGCGTAGGCGAACACGAGCAGCACGCCGAGGAAGATGAGCGTCATCATGCCGATCTGCACCCGACGATTCCGCGCGGGCTCACCCATGTAGACCAGGTAGTTCACGAGGTCCGCGACGGCGGTGTCGTATTGCTTCAGCGTCATGGTCCCGGCCTTCGCGAGCACGAGCTTCGGCGGTTCGTGCGAGGCGCCGTGGGCGGCTGCCTCGCCTTCGGGCTTCTTGTGCTCTTCCATCACCAGCTCGCCCTGCAGTTCCGCCAGCGCGTGCGGCATGCCGACGTTCGGGAAGGCGACGTTGTTCCAGCCGGTGGCCCGCGTGTCGTCGCGGTAGAACGTGCGCAGATACGTGTAGAGCCAGTCGGCACCCCTCGAACGGGCGATCACCGAAAGGTCCGGCGGCTGCGCACCGAACCACTTGGCGGCGTCCTTCGCGTTCATGGCGACTTTCATGTGATCACCGACCTTCTCGGTGGTGAACATGAGGTTGTCCTTGATCTGCTGTTCCGTCAGACCCAGGTCGGTGAGACGGTTGTACCGCATGTGGGACGCGGCATGGCAGTTCAGGCAGTGGTTCACGAACAGCTTCGCGCCGTTCTGCAGGGACGCCATGTCGCCGTTGTTGATGGGCGCCGTGTCCAGCGGGACTTCGACGTTGGCGAAGGCCAGCGTCGGTACCAGCGCCGCGATTGCAATGAGTCGCTCGAGTAGTTTCATGGCGTTACCCCGTCACGCGATCGGGTTCGGGTTGTTCGCGGTCGATGGCCGTGTAGAAGGGCATCAGCAGGAAGAAGAGGAAGTAGACGATCGTGAAGATCCGCGCCAGCAGCGTCGCCCATTCGAGGTCGGTCGAACCCACCTTGCCCAGGAAGTCGGTGGGCTTCACGCCGAGCCAGCCGAGGATCACGAAGCTCACGATGAACACGTAGAGCCAGCCGCGGAAGAGCGGGCCGCGGTAGCGGATCGACTTCACCTTGCCGCGATCGAGCCAGGGCAGGAGGAAGAAGATCACGACACCGGCACCCATCACGATCACGCCCGGGAATTGCGATCCGAACATGGCCGGCACGGCACGCAACATCGCGTAATACGGCGTGAAGTACCAGACCGGCGCGATGTGCGGCGGGGTCTTCATCGGGTCGGCGGGGATGAAGTTGTTGTACTCAAGGAAGTAGCCGCCGACCTCGGGCAGGAAGAACACGACGATCGTGAAGACCATCAGGAAGACGACCACGCCCACGATGTCCTTAACCGTGTAGTACGGGTGGAACGGGATGCCGTCGAGCGGGATGCCGGTCTTCGGATCCTTCTTCTTCTTGATCTCGACGCCGTCCGGATTGTTCGACCCAACTTCGTGGAGCGCGATGATGTGCGCGGCAACGAGGCCGATCAGGACGAGCGGGATCGCGATCACGTGGAAGGCGAAGAACCGGTTCAGCGTGGCGTCGCCGACGACGTAGTCGCCGCGGATCCACACGGAGAGGTCTTCACCGATGAAGGGCACGGCGCCGAAGAGGTTCACGATCACCTGTGCGCCCCAGTACGACATCTGACCCCACGGAAGCAGGTAGCCGAAGAACGCCTCCGCCATCAGGCAGAGGTAGATCAGCATGCCGAAGATCCAGATGAGTTCACGCGGCTTGCGGTACGAGCCGTAAAGCAGGCCGCGCAGCATGTGCAGGTAGACCACGACGAAGAACATCGAGGCGCCGGTCGAGTGGATGTAGCGCACCAGCCATCCCCAGGGGACGTCGCGCATGATGTATTCGACCGAACCGAAGGCCAGGGCGGCGTCCGGCTTGTAGTGCATGGTGAGGAAGATCCCGGAGAGGATCTGGATCACCAGCACGAGGAGTGCGAGGGAGCCGAAGTAGTACCAGAAGTTGAAGTTCTTCGGCGCGTAGTACTCGGAGAGGTGCGTCTTCCAGTTGGCCGTGAGCGGGAAGCGCTCGTCGATCCACTGGATGAGGGCCGCTGGCTTGCTCATCTCGTCAGGCTCCTTTCTTGTCTTCGCCGATCAGGAGGCGGGTGTCGGTGACATAGGTGTGCGGCGGCACAGTGAGGTTCACCGGTGCAGGCATGCCCTTGAAGACCCGCCCCGCGAGGTCGAACTTGGAGCCGTGGCAGGGGCAGTAGAAGCCGCCGGGCCAGTCGTCCCCGAGACCGCTTTCCGGGCCGATCTTCATCTTCTCGGACGGCGAACAGCCCAGGTGGGAGCAGATGCCGACCACGACCATGAAATCGGGTTTGATCGACCGGTTGGCGTTCTTGGCGTATTCGGGCTGAAGGGGCTGGTTCGACTCGGGGTCGGCCACCTTGTCCGAAGCCTTGGGCAGGATCTCGAGCATCTCCTTGGTCCGGTGGATGATCCACACCGGGCGACCTCGCCACTCGACCGTCACCATCATTCCCGGTTCGAGTTTGGAGATGTCAACCTCCACTGGCGCACCTGCTGCCTTCGCGCGTGCACTGGGCGCCATGCTGGTGAGGAAGGGCGTCGCCACGAAGGCCGCCCCTACCGCGCCAACCGCGCCGGTGGCGGCGATCAGGAACCGCCGCTTCTTGCCGTCAGTTGCCGACTGTTGGGCCATGCTCGTTCACCTTGCTTCGAAATAACTCAGGAGTATATCTGCCGGAATCGCACTTGTCTTGAATTTGCGTCTTAACTCATTGATCGGTAGACAGAATCGATTGTCCACCCAAAGCCCTCAAAATCCCCTTTCCTGGATATGTACGAGTTTGCCGTGCCGCAGCAGACACGCCTCGGAGCGCCGAATCGGGAATCGTGTTCCCGAGCGGAGAACAAAAAAAGAGCGCAGCCGCCGGGCTGCGCTCAATCTCGGAATCCTGATGAGGTGAATCATGTGTGGACCACACGTCTTGGACCCGAAAGTCTCCACTCAATCGTAACGAAGTGTTGCATATTGCGGCGCGGTATCCAAGGGGCGAGGCATGGCGTATTCGGAATATGGAGACGCGCCGTCCCGGTCGTTTTCCGGAAGCCGTCCGGAAGCCCCGGCCGTGGATAGAATCGACGGCTGAGCGAATAGGGAGACCTGCGATGAAAGTTCGAGTGAAATGGGTGGAGGGCGTGACGTTCCTGGGCGAGACGGAAAGCAGCCACGCGATCGTGATGGACGGCGCCCCGGAAGGCGGCGGGCGCAACCTGGGGCCGCGTCCGATGGAGACCCTGCTGGCCGGGGCCGGCGGCTGCACGGCCTACGACGTGGTCACCATCCTGAAGAAGAGCCGGCAGGACATCGATGATGTCGCCGTCGAGATGGACGCCGACCGCGCACCCGTCGACCCCAAGGTCTTCACCAGGATCCACCTGCACTTCGTGGTGAAGGGGCGCAACCTCAAGCCTGAGGCCGTGGCGCGCGCGATCGAGTTGTCAGCCACGAAGTACTGCTCGGCGTCGATCATGCTCGGCAAGACGGCTGAGATCACCCACGACTTCGAGATCGTCGATCTCGCGACGGCTACCAGCGGTACGTAGCGGTCGTCATCACCTTGGCCACGGCCCGCATGGCGCCGGCGATCGGCGCCGGCAGCGGAGCCCCGCCGTGATCGACAGCGGTCCGGGCGTGCGCGGCTTCGTCGGCGCGCATCTTCTCGACGACGGCCCGGCTGCGGACGTCCGCATCGGGCAGCGTGTCGAGATGGCTGGTCAGATGCCCTTCCACCTGGCGCTCGGTTTCGGCGAGGAAGCCCATGTTCCAGCGGTCCCCGGCGATGCCCGACAGGGCACCCATTGCAAACGAACCGAAGTAGAACAGCGGGTTGAGGACGCTCTTGCGGCCCCCCAGCGCCTCGATCCGCTGCTCGGTCCAGGCGAGGTGATCGGTCTCTTCGACGGCCGCCCGGGCAAGTGCCCGGCGGACCTCGGGGGCGCGGGCGGTGAGCATCTGCCCCTGGTAGAGCGCCTGCGCGCAGACCTCCCCGGTGTGATTCACCCGCATCAGCGCCGCTGCGTGGCGGCGCTGTTCCGGCGTGAGATCCGGTTCTGGCATGTCGGCATCGGGGTAGGGGCGCGAGGAGGTTGCCCTCGCGAAGAGGGTTCGCAACCCCCGGTCGAATCCGACGATCAGTTCTTCGACCGACGGCGGTGACGGCAGTCGCGGGAGGCCCGCGGTTCGTCGGAAGTTCATCGCTTCCTCATCAGGAACCGGAACTCGTCGGCCGATTCGTCGACGCCCAGCAGTTCGTTGCCGGTCTGTTTGGAGAAGGCCTGGAAGTCGCGCACCGAGCCGGGGTCCGTGGCGAGGATCTTCAGGATCTGGCCCGAGCCCATGCCGTTCAGGGCCTTCTTGGTTCGAAGGATGGGGAGGGGGCAGTTGAGGCCCCGGGCATCGAGTTCGAAATCGTGCGGAATGTCGGTCGTGGTCATGGGGATCGTGCGCTCCGTGGTCGACGGATATTCGGGCGAAGGCCGAAGGATACCGCGGCTATCGTGTGCCCACGGTACGGTCCACCAGCAACTGCGACACGCGGATGTTGGCGGCCTCCAGGCGCGACACCAGCAGTTCCAGGAAGGCGGCATTGAACCGGTTGCGGCACGACTCCGTGCCCTGCGACAGCGCCTCGTCCGACACTTCGATCAGGGTGATGTCGGTGATGGCGGTGACGGTGGCGGAACGGTGGAAGTCGCGCGTGCCCAGATAGCTCATCTCGCCGAAGCACTGGCCGGCCTGCAGTGTCGTGAGGAGCCGTTCGTTCTTCGTGACCCGGACCTCGCCGGCCGCCAGGATGAAGAACGAGCGTCCATCGGCCCCTTCGTCGATGACGGCCGTGCCGGCCGGATGCCGCGACCAGGAGGAGATGCGCACGACCTGCCAGAGGTCGGCATCGCCGAAGCCGCGGAAGAACTCGAGATCCCGCAACGTGGAGAACTTCTCGGCCTCCGGCACGGGCTCGGCAATCGACTTCAGGTCCCCGAAGACCGCCGCGAGCGCGGCCGAGAACTCGTTCCAGCTCTGGTACCGGCGCTCGAGGCTCTTCTGCAGCGCCTTCTTCACGATCACGTCCACGACCTGCGGGATCTCGGGGCGGTGCACGGAGGGCGGTGGCGGGTCCACGTTGATGATCTGGTAGACCATGCTGAAGTTGTTGGTCGCCTTGAACGGCAGGCGCCCTGTCAGCAACTGATACATGAGCACACCGAGCGAAAAGATGTCGGTCTGGTGATTCAGCTGCTGGTCGCGGACCTGCTCGGGCGACATGTAGGCCGGTGATCCGACACCCGTGACCTGCGTCGTCTCGGACCCGAGCGAAAGCGCCGCGCCGAAGTCCGAGATCTTGATCTCACCGTCGGGGGCCATGAGGATGTTGGCCGGCTTGATGTCGCGGTGGATGATGCCGATGCGGAGAGCGTAGTCGAGCGCCTTGCTGCACTTGAAGATCAGCTCCACCACGCGCGAGACGGACATCAGGTTCTCGATCCGGCAGAACTCGTCGAGCGTCGGGCCGTCGACGAACTCCATCACGATGTAGCTGCCGTCGACGTCGGCCACGGCGTCGTAGATGGCGGCGATGTGCGGATGGTTGAGCTTGCCGACGAGGGACGCTTCGGTGAGGAAGAGCTTCTGGAACCGACGGCCGTACTCGCGATCGCCGAGGGCCTCCTGCTTCACCAGCTTGACCGCCACCTGGCGGCCGGCGAAGGGATCGTTCGCGAGGTACACCGCGCTCGTCGCGCCGCGCCCGAGTTCGCGCACCAGTTCGTACTTGCCGATACGGTCCATGCAGGCGGGCGACGGGTCGGGTGACGAAGGCGCAGATTCTATCGGCATTCCCGCCGCCGTCACCGGGTTGTTCTGCGCGTCCTGGTCGCCCGGCGATGTCATTGCTGCTTGGCCGTCAGCGACCGGAGCTGCGTGAGGCGCGCCTCGATGCCGGACACCTCGTAGAAGTCGCCGTTGTTGTTCTTCAGGGCGAGCTGCAGCTGTTCCATCGCGAGCTGGAGGTTGCCCTGGGCCACATAGGATTCGGCGAGCGAGCGGTGCTTCATCATGTTCTGGCCGAGGGCCGAGTAGGCATTGGCCTGCATCTCGTACAGGCGACCGTCGTCGGGGTCCTGCTGCAGGCGGGCGTCGATCACGATGTTCGCTTCCGCAGGGCGCTTCGCATCGAGAAGCGTCTGGGCCAGTGCGTACACGAGGGTCCGCTGATTCGGGAAATTGACGATCTGCTTGCGGTACCAGTCGATGGCCTGCTGCGACTTGCCCGCGGCGGCGAGCACGCGGCCCTGAAGTGCCGCGAGCATCGGATGGCTGTCGACAGCCTGCGGCAGAGCCTTGATCTCCTTCGCAGCCCGGGCACTGTCGCGGGCGCGCAGCAGGGCGATGACCAGACCATAGCGGGCAGCCGTCTCGTTCGCGAACTTCCGTTCCGCCACCAGATCGTCGAAGTAGGCGACGGCGTCCCGAGGCTCCTTCTGCAGGGCGCGCAGCTTGGCTCGGATGAGGTGGAAATCCAGACTGTCCGGCACCTGGCGAAAGGGCAGATCGTAGATGCGTCCCTGGACGTCGGCGATACGCTCGTAGGTGATCGGGTGCGTCCGCAGGTAGCTGGGGGCGCCGGTCTCGAGAGAGCGGGTGGACCGCTGCAGGCGGTCGAGGAACACCGGCATGGCGTGCGTATCGAAGCCTGAGCGCTCGAGGATCTGCACGCCGACGCGGTCGGCATCGCGTTCGTTGTCACGGCTGAAGGCAAGCTGGCTCGACAACGCCTGCGCCTGAGTCGCCGCGATGGCGCCGACGGCCGCCTGCGGGTTCGATCGCGCGGCGAGGATGGCGATCGCCACGGCGGCGAGGGAGACGATCCCCTGCTTCTGCTGTGCCGCGACCATGCGGGCGATGTGCCGCTGGGTCACGTGCGCGACTTCGTGCGCCATCACAGCCGCGAGTTCGGATTCACTCTGCGCGGTCAGGATGAGCCCGGAATGCACGCCCACATACCCGCCCGGCAGCGCGAAGGCGTTCACCGAGTTGTCCTGCAACGGGAAGAAGAGGAAGTCCTGACGTGCGTCGGGGCTCACGGCCACCAGGCGGTAGCCCACACTGTTGAGGTAGTCCGCCACCTCCGGGTCGTCGAGGTAGCTCGGCGACTGCCGGATCTGCCGCATGATGTTGTAACCAATCCCGCGTTCCTGCGCCGGCGACAGCGTCGCCTGCGAGACGTCGCCGAGGTCGGGAAGGGTGTCCGCAGGCGCCGCCGGGAGGGGCAACACCGCGAGAAGGCAGAGGAGGGAGGCTCGTATCACGATGCTATGATAGCCGCGGCCTGTTTCTGGTTCTTCTCCCGGCGAAACTCTTGAACGATCTCACCCATTTCGACAACCGCGGTCAGGCCCACATGGTCGATGTCGGCGAGAAGGCCGAGACCGCCCGTGTCGCCGTCGCGATCGGCCGGATCGTCATGCAGCCGGCCACCCTGACGCGCATCCTCGAAGGCACGTCCCGCAAGGGCGACGTCCTCGGCGTGGCCCGGATCGCCGCCATCCAGGGTGCCAAGCGCACCTCCGATCTCATCCCGCTCTGCCATCCGATCGCGCTCACCCGGGTCGCTGTCGAGTTCGAGGTCCACGAGGATCTCCATGCCGTGGACTGCATCGCCACTGCCGAGTGCCACGGACGCACCGGCGTCGAAATGGAAGCGCTGACGGCAGCCTCGGTGGGCCTGCTCACGATCTACGACATGTGCAAGGCGATCGACCGGGGCATGTGCATCGAGTCCGTCCGACTGCTCGAGAAGAAGGGCGGAAAGTCGGGCTACTGGCAGGCGGCCGAGCCGGCTCGCTGAAGTTCCGGCGATCAGGCGAACCCACCGCGGACGGCCCGGTCCGATCCAGGACACGCTCCACGCCACGCCCGATGTCACACACCTCCGCCTTTCTCGTCGCCCTGCTGCTTTTCGGAAGCACATCGAACGTTGCGACCGCGGCCGATCTGCCCGGCCGTCGCGTGGCCCATGATCAGGAGCGCGGCAACTGCCTCGCGTGCCACCGCATGCCGGCGGATTCAGGTGCGGAAACCAATGCCGATATGGGCCCGGCACTGGAGAACATCCGGCAGCGATATCCCGACCGGGCGCGCCTGCGTCAACGGATCTGGGATGCCCGCGCTTTCAATCCCGACACGATCATGCCGCCGTACGGCCGGCACCGCATCCTCACCGAGGAGGAGATCGACCAGGTGGTGGACTACGTTCATGGACTCTGACCTTTCCGCGCCGCAGGGCCCGCTGCGCCGCCGTGTGCTTGCGCGGATCGCCGGGATCGCGGGCGCCGTGGTGGCCGCGACGGTCGGACTGGTCTCACCGATCATTGCGTGGGCCGGCACCCGCAACGTACCGGCCTTCGACGCCAAGGCGATCGATCTGGCCCTCGTTGCCGCCGGCGTGGCCGACGCAGTCGAAAGCGAGGACGTCATCCTCCGGGCACCGGACATCGCGGAGAACAGCGCGATCGTCCACGTCGAGATCCAGTCGAAGGTGCCCGACACCCGCAGCATCCTGCTGTTCGCCGAGAAGAACCCGCAGCCGCTCGTCGCCCACTTCGATCTACTCCCGGGCATGGAGCCCATCGTGGCCATCCGCATCAAGATGGCCGAATCGGCCCACCTGCGCGCCGTCGTGCTCGCGGGAGATCGTCAGTTCTTCGCCCGGCGGGAGACCAAGGTCACCCTCGGCGGCTGCGCGGGCTGAGTCCGGAGACGCCATGCCCGATCCGATCAAGATGCGCATCGCCCTCGAGGGGGACGTCGCCACCGTGAAGGTGCTGATGCCCCATCCGATGGAAACCGGGTTGCGCAAGGATCCGGTCGGCGAGGGCATGGTGCCCATGCACTTCATCCACCACGTCGTCGCCACGCACAACGGGCGGACGGTGCTCGATGCGCAGTGGAGTCGATCCGTCTCGAAGAATCCGTTCCTCGAGTTCCGGGTGCGGGGCGCGAAGTCCGGGGATCGCATCGGCGTGACGTGGGAAGACAACCGGGGCGAGACCATGAGCCTCGAGGTCCCCATCAAGTGACGCGCAGCCTCGCGCGGCTGGCGGCGGCTGCACTCGGAGCAGGCCTCCTCGGAGGCGTCGGCGGCAGCGCTGCGGCCCCGGAGGACGATCGCCGGGAGTACATCCAGTATTTCCAGAAGCGGTTTCCTGCAGCCCCGCTCGACGACTACGTGCTCGGCAGCTTCATGCTCAACGTCGCGGGCCGGCGGCACTACGAAGACATCATGGCGTTCCCGCCCTTCGAACCCGACATCGATCGCGGACGGGTCCTCTGGGAGACGCCCTTCCGGAACGGCCGCACCTACGCCGACTGTCTCCCCGACGGTGGCCGCATGCTCGCCGGCACCTATCCCCGATACGACGCTGCGCAACGCCGCGTGGTCACGTTCGAGATGCTGCTGAACCGCTGCCGCACGGAGAATGGCGAGGCCGAGTATCGATACGACGATCGCGCCACGATGGGCGTCCTCACCGCGTACGCACGCACGCTGTCCGACGGCATGCGCATGGACATCCGCATCGAGTCGCCCGAGGCCGTCGCGCACTACGAGGCCGGCAAGGCATTCTTCGAGCGCCGCATCGGGCAGATGAACTTCTCGTGCTCGAACTGCCACGTGCAGAACGCCGGGCGCGTCATGCGGATGGAAGTCGTCTCGCCCGCGCTTGGTCAGGCGGCGCACTTCCCGGTGTTCCGCGGGGGCGACGCGCTCTACACCCTGCACGCGCGTTACACGCGATGCATGGAGCAGGTGCGCGCCGAGCCGCTGCCGATGGGCGGCGAGACGTTCAACGACCTCGAGTACTTCCATTCGTACATGAGCAACGGACTACCGCTGAAGGCGTCGGTCTACCGCCGCTGATGGCGGTGCCCGCATGACGAAGGCGTGAGCCCTGTCGGTGTGGCTCGCTATACTGCGGCGGCCTCGATTCCCCTCCGCCTCCGATGCTCGACTGGTTGATGCAGACGCTCTCGCGACATGCCTCGCCGCCCACGCCGGCCGGTGGAGTGCCGTCGTCGGCAGCTGCGAAGAAGGCAGAGGCGGACCGCCTCGCCGACGCCGGTGATCTCGAGGCTGCGCGGCGGACCTACCGGGAGGCAGTCACTCTCGCCCCCGATTTCGCGCAGGCCTGGAACAACCTTGGGCTGTCCTACCTGCAGACGGGTGCGCTTGCCGATGCCGAAGACGCCCTGCAGCGCGCCGTCGACGCGATGCCAGGTCTTGCCGCAGCCTGGGTGAACCTCGCGAGCGTGCAGGAAGCGCGGGGCGATGCGCACGCCGCCGAGAAGAGCCTCGTCGCCGCGCTGTCGGCCGATCCCGATTCGATGGCCGCGCGGAACAACCTCGGTACGCTCGTCTGCGCAGCCGGACGATTCATCGACGCGGAGGAGCACTTCCGTACCGCGCTCCTGCAGGCCCCGGCCGACGCCGGACTGCGCAGCAACCTCGCGCTCGCGCTCCGCGGACAGGGGCGTATCGACGATGCGCTCGCGGTGCTGCGTCCCATGGCGGATCCGCCGTCCCCAACGGAGATCGAGGCCTACCTTCTCACGCTGAACTATGCCGACGGGCTCGATGCGCCGTTCATCGCGGCCGAGCACCGCCGGCTCGGCGCGCTGTCTCCCCAGGGATCTCCCGACACTCCGCGCGCCCGACCGCGCGAGGGCCATCGTCCGCTGAGGGTCGGCTATGTGTCCGCTGACTTCGGCTTCCATGTCGTCAGCTTCTTCCTCGAGCCCGTCCTTGCCGCTCACGATCGCACCGCCGTCGAGGTGTTCTGCTATTTCAGCGGCAGCCGCCACGATGCCCAGACCGAGCGAACCCGCACGCACGCCGCCGCGTGGCGCGACATCGGTGGCGCGGACGACGCGACAGCCCTGGCGATGATTCGCGCCGATCGGCTCGACGTCGCAGTGGATCTGTCCGGACACACGGGTGGCCATCGCCTCGGGCTGTTCGCACAGCGCATCGCGCCGGTGCAGGTGACGTGGCTCGGCTATCCGAACACGACCGGTGTGCCCGCGATGGACTTCCGCCTTAGCGACGCATGGGCGGATCCACCGGGCATGACGGAGTCTCTCCATACGGAGGCGCTCGTGCGCCTCTCCTCCGGGTTCCTGGCCTACCAGCCGAGGCCGGAGGCGCCGGAGGTGGCGTCGCCACCTTTTCGCGCGTGCGGACACGTGACCTTCGGGTGCTTCAGCAATCCGGCCAAGCTGAGCAACACCTGTCTCTCGCTGTGGGCCGCCGTCCTGTCGGCCACGCCCGGATCACGGCTCCTCGTGAAGGCGAGAGGCCTCGAGGATCCCCGCGCCGCTGCACGATTCCGGACGCGCTTCGCTTCGGTCGGCGGTGATGCCGCGCGGCTCCACGTCTCCGGCTGGGAGGGTGACTTCGAGAGCCACCTGCGCCGATACGCCGACATCGACATCGCGCTGGACAGCCATCCGTATCACGGCACGACCACCACCTGCGAGGCGCTCTGGATGGGAGTGCCCGTGGTCACGCTTGCAGGCGATGCGCACGTGTCGCGCGTCGGCGTGAGCCTGCTGGCCCGGGCCGGTCATCCCGAATGGATCGCCACGAACCCGGAAGACTATGTCCGCATTGCCGCGGGTCTCGCATCCGACCTCGACGCCCTCGCGGCGCGTCGTGCAGGGTTGCGAGGCGAGTTGCGCGCAAGCGCGCTCACGAACGTGCGTCAGCTCGCGCGGGAGCTGGAAGCGGTCTACGCCAACCTGACCGCCACGCGGAGTCGGCAGTGATGCTTCGCGATCGTCGTCGACAAGGCACCGAGGTGACATGTTCGACTGGCTGAAGCGCCGCCCCGTGCCATCGACGGTGCCGACGACGGCGCCGGTCGGTCCGCGCCTGGACGCTGCCCGAGCCGCACTGCGCGCCGGGGATGACCCTGCGGCGGCGGCACTGCTCGACGTGCTGATCGCGGAGCCGCAGCCCTCTGCGGACGTCCTGCATCTCGCCGGCGTGCTCGCCTGCCGTCAGCGGGCATTCCCACGGGCAGTGGAGCATCTCCGGGCCGCGACGACGCTCGATCCCTCGCGGGCCGCCACGTGGTTCACGCTCGCCGAGGCGCTGTTGGAGACCGGCGATGCCGGGTCTGCGCTGATGGCCATGCGCGCGGCGCTCGCGGCGGATCTGCAGTTCGCGACCGCGGCCGAGCGGATCGTCCCGCTCCTGGGCGCGCTCGGCCGGTACGACGACGCGATCGAGACGTACCAGCTGCATCGGCTGCTCGACTGGACCTTCGATGCCGCGCGGAATCCGGCGGCGCTGCTGCATGCGCAGGGGCGGCTCGACGAGGCCGTCGCGCAACTCGAGGCGTCCGCCGCCCGCGACCCACGAGATGTAGCGTCGCGGGCCTATCTCGGCGTGACGATGCAGGCCCGCGGCCGTCTCGACGACGCGATCCGCTGGTATCGCGAGGCAGTGGCATGTGGGCCCGACGACGCCTTCGCGCATCGCAAGCTGGCATTCGCACTCGACAGTCGCGGCGAACTTGCCGACGCGCTGATCCACTACGAACGGGGCGTGGCGCTCGAGCCCGCGGACCCGCAGGCGTGGTCCGACTGGTTCTCGGCCGGTCTGTACGCCGGATCCGCGTCGCGCGATGCGAGGGCGAAAGCGTTCGACGACTACGACCGGCGATTCCGCCGACCAGCCATCGCCTCCACGGCGGATTGGTCACCCGCCCGGCGGCTGCGCGTGGGCTACGTGTCGGGCGACTTCTGCGATCACGTCATCAACTACTTCTTCGAGCCGGTGCTGGAGCGGCATGACCGGACGCAGGTGGAGGTGTGGTGCTACGACCGGACCCGGCAGCGCGACGCAGTGAGCCTGCGTCTGGAGGGAAAGGCCGACCACTGGCGGCGTGTGCCGGGCATGCCGTGGGACGCGCTGGCCGACTTGGTCCGTGCCGACGGCATCGATGTCCTCGTGGATCTGAAGGGTCACTTCGACGACAACAACCTGCCGCTCTTCGCCCGCAAGCCGGCGCCGGTGCAGGTCACATGGCTCGGGTACCCCGACACCACCGGTCTCCGCGCGATGGACGCCTGGATCACCGACCGGCACATCGCCGCCGACCTGTCGGGCCAGTACGCCTCCGAGCAGATCGTGCCGCTGCCGAACTTCTTCATGTGTTTCCGTCCGCTGCCCGGTGCGCCCGATCCCGGCCCGCTGCCGGCGATCACGAACGGCCGGATCACGTTCGGTTGCTTCAACACCTTTGCGAAGCTGTCCCCGGCGATGCGCGAGGTGATCGCCAGGGTGATGCTGGCGGTGCCCGATGCCCGGTGCCTGATCACCGCCCTGCCTGGTGGCCAGGCGCGGACGGCATTGCTCGACGAGTTCGAGTCCCGAGGGGTCGATCGGGAGCGCTTCGAGTTGCGGGGGCGCGGCTCGCACGACACCTTTCTCGCACAGCATCGCGAGGTCGACATCGCGCTGGACAGCTTCCCCTACAACGGGACCACGACCAACCTGCACGCGTTGTGGATGGGGGTGCCGGTGATCACTCTGGCCGGTGACACGCATGTGTCGCGCGTGGGCGCGAGCATCCTGGCGAATCTCGGTCTGGACGACTGGTGCGGCAAGACGGTGGACGACTACGCGAATATCGCCCGGCGTTGCGCCGGGGATGTGGCGGGTCTTGCGACCCTGCGAGGCAGCCTGCGTCAGCGCCTCGCAGCGTCGGTGATCATGGACGAGCCCGCCTTCGTGCGGGCTCTCGAGGCGGCCTATCGGAGGCTGTCGTCGCCGGCTGCGACGACCGGGACAGCGGCGCCTACTGGGTCTTCTTCGGTGTCGCCAGCCGCACCACCAGACCCTTCGTCACCGTCTCGATGAACGGCTCGGTGTATCCCAGCGCCTTCAACTGCCAGCGGAACGTGTTGCCGAGCTTCGCCTTCTTGTACAGGCCGAGCCGGTTCTCCTGGTGGAAGCGCACTGCGCGGGCGTACAGGCCTTCGGTGACGACCTCCAGCTGCTGTTTCACGCCCTTGTCTGTCCGGGCTTCACTTGCGGGAGGAAAGCGCCGAGAAAGGTCCGAGGCGAGACTCCTCGCGAAGTCATCCACCTTTCTGGTATCGAACATTCCGAAGATCATGCTTTCATGCTCCATTCGCGCCAACCGTGGCGCATGTCGAATGCAATCGGATCATACGGCGCGCTGCCGTGGCACCGCGAGTGCCGGTGCGGCAAACATGTCGCCGGCAAGGCTTGCCGGGGGGCGTCCCGGATGCCGATCCGGCGCACCAGTGAAATCGAGGTAACCCATGTTCCAGTGGCTCAAGCGCAAACCCAAGCCGGATCCTTCAAGCGAGGCGCGTGCCTACGTGAAGGTCGGCTACGAGGCGTTCGAGAAGGGCGACCAGGCCAGCGCGCGCGCCGCGTTCGACCAGGCGTTGCAGGCCGATCCGGCGAACGCCGATGCACGGTTCCTGCTCGCGCGGCTGGATCTGTCGGCCGGGGAGTTCGCCGCCGCCCTCGAAGGGTTCGAGCGCGCACTCGCGATCGACCCGCAGGCGCCGCTCTTCCATTTTTCGCGGGCGGAGGCCCTGTGGCGTCTGGGTCGGCTCGATGAGGCCTGCGCCGGCTTCGAGGATGGTCTGGCGAGGCAGTCCGACGATGCCAACTGGTGGCACCTGCTCGGGCGGATCCGGCAGGAGATGGGCCTCGTCCCGGAAGCGATCGACGTGTACCGCCGCGCCGTGGCCGTGATCCCCCACGAGCCGGCGCTTCACTGGACCCTGGGGGCGCTCCTCGCCCGTCAGGGCGATACCGAGGGGGCCACGCCTGCCCTCATGGCAGCATGGGCGAGCGCGGCATCCCGGGATCGCGATGCCTTCGATTTCGCCCGGTTCCTCGTCCAGCAGAACGCGCCCGAAGAGATCATGACCCTGAGTCGCCTGATCCTCGCACGCGATGCCGACCATGCAGGGGCGGGCGCCATGCTGGGTCTGATGCTCTTCAAGGCCGCGCGCGTGGACGAGGCGCTGGTCGTCCTGGAGCGGGCCGCGGGTGGCCCTACGCAATCCGCCATCGCCCTGACGCATCTCGGCATCGTGCGTCGTGCGGCGGGTCAGCCGGATCAGGCCCTCGCGGCCCTCGAGAAGGCCCACGAGATTGCGCCCGACGCGGCGCCGATCCTCGTCGAACTTGGGACGACGATGCTGCATCGGGACCGTCTCGACGAGGCCGAAGTGCTGCTGAATCGCGCGATCGCCGTGGACCCCAGTAGCGCGGATGCGCATCACTTCCTGGCCGAGGTGCTGATCGGGCAGAAGTCGTACGACGAGGCCGAGGTCCTGCTGGAGAAGGCGAATGCGCTCTCCGGGGGGGATACCCGGATCCTGTTCACCCTCTCCGGCCTGCTGATCAAGCGCAACCGCTTCCGGGCAGCGGCCAAATGGTTGTCGGATCTGCTCGTGATGGACCCGGATTCCGCTCGCGCCTACTCGGACCTCGGCGTGGCGCTCGCGGGCGTGCGGCAGTACGAGGAGGCCCGGCGCCAGCTGGAGCGTGCCATCGAACTCGAACCGCGGCTGCTCGAGCCGCACATCAACCTCTCGTCGGTGCAGTTCCGGTTGCAGTTGCCGACGAAGGCGGAGAAGGCCGCCCGGGATGCCCTCGCCCTGGATCCGCGGCATCCGGACGCGCTTCTGTCCCTCGCCAATGCGCTCCAGGCGCAGGGCCGCTTCGAGGAGAGCGTCCCGGCGCTTCGTCAGGTGATCGAGGTGGCGCCGCAGTTCGACACCGCCTGGAGCAACCTCATGTTCGCGCTCAACTACGCGGAAACGAGTACGCCCGCGTCGCTGCTGGCCGAGCACGTTCGATTGGGTCAGCGCCCCGAGCTGGCGGCGCGCCGGTCGCGGACGGCGTTCACCCGGGATCCGCGACCGGGACGTAGGCTGCGTGTCGGGTACTTGTCGCCGGACTTCCGCAACCATGTGGTCGGCCACTTCGTTCAGCCCGTGCTGCGGGCCCACGACGGCACGGCGGTCGAGCTGTATCTCTACTTCACCGGTCGGGAGGCGGATCCATCCACTGCCCGATTCCGGGAGATGGCTGCCATCTGGCGTGAACTCGGGGATCTCCCCGACGACGAGGCGGAGCGCGTGATGCTCGACGATGACCTCGACATCGTCGTCGAACTTGCGGGCCACACGGGGTTCAACCGCCTCTCCCTTCTCGCCCGCCGGGTCGCACCGGTCCAGGTGACGTGGTTGGGCTACCCGTCAGGGACCGGCATCCAGACGATCGATTGGCGCATCTCCGACGCGATCGCGGATCCGGCACCCGAGGCGGATGCGCATCACCTGGAACGCGTGTACCGGATGCCGGACATGTTCATCGTCTACGCACCGTCACCGGAGATGCCGCCGGTCTCCGCAACGCCGTCGGCGGCAACAGGGCACATCAACTTCGGCGTCTACAACAACTACCAAAAGGTCAGCGACGAAGCCCTGCGATGCTGGAAGGAGATCCTCGATCGCGTTCCGGGCGCCACCCTCACCATGAAGACGCCGACGCTCGGTGACGAGGAATTGCAGGATCGGGTGCGCGCCCGCCTGGACGCCCACGGATTCGCCCGGGATCGCGTGCGATTCCTCGGGCCGATCGCCGGGTTCCAGGCGCATCTCCGGACGCTCGAGCAGGTGGACATCGCGCTCGACACGTTTCCCTACAACGGCACGACGACCACTTGCGAGTCGCTCTGGATGGGCGTCCCGGTGATCACGATGCTGGGCGATCGGCATGCCTCCCGGGTATCGGCGAGCCTGCTGTCGGTGATCGGGCACCCCGAGTTGATCGCGAAGGATTCCGCGGACTACGTCGAACTGGCGGTGTCGCTGGCAGGGGACCCCGAGCGACTCGCTCGGACAAGGCAGGAACTCCGACCGGCGATGGCAGCATCACCGCTGACCGACGTACCGGGTTTCACGCGGGCGCTCGAGGGGGCGTATCGCCGCATGTGGCAGGACTGGCTCGACCTGCCCAAGGGTCCCGAGGCGCGTTGACGCTGAGCGACACCTGAAGGCGACGTTTCTCGCCGATCGGTCGGGAGGGGTGGGCCGCGTTTGGCACCGGGACTCGACATTCTGCGGCTGTTCCGGGCATCCGGGCTTCACAGACCGGAGCCCCAAAAGGAAAAGGAGGCTTTCGCCTCCTTTTCGCCTGCAGACCTGGGGACTGGATCAGGTCTTCGGGTAGTACTTGGACAGGATCGAGCCCGAGATCGACCAGTTCGTGCCGCCGGGGTTGCAAGCTGCCGTGTAGATCACGTCGCCGGTGCTACCGCCGGACACGACGCCGTTGATGTTGCGGACGGAGATCGTCACGGTGGCGCTGCTCGTGCCCGTGCTGGTCATCGTCACCGAGGCCACGTACTGGCCGGTGATGCCCGTCGGGACCGGCAGGCCGGCGGTCGTGTTGTCGACCACGCCACCCGCGGAGGTGGAGCCACCGAGCGTGGCTTCGGAGCAGGCCTGGGCCACGGCCGAGCGGGCCGGGTCAGACAGCGTCACGGCTTCCTGCACCCGGGCGCGGACCGTGTAGTCCTGGTATGCGGGCAGCGCAACCGCCGCCAGAATGCCGATGATCGCGACCACGATCATCAGCTCGATGAGGGTAAAACCCTTTTGAATACGCTTCATTGACTTAACTCCTAAGGCGGTTGGACTGGACACAATCGGGCGATGTGCACAACCCGAAAAGGCAAGGCGTGTGCCAGTACGACATTCTTGACAGGCGCTGTCGGACCATTGAACGGCCCTGTCGGAAAGTACCCCTGCCGGACGGGGATTCACGGGTCGTCGGCGGTTTCCAGGGAATTTGTCTCCGTCGCATGTCATGGCCGAACTCCGGCGCGCGACGGGGGAAAACGGGGTTTGCGGTTGCCGCCCGGCGGCCGTGACGTTTTCCGTCAATCTCCGGCATAGCCGGGAATGCTCGAGACGTCCACGTTGTCGATCTGCTCGGGGTCGAGAAACTGCTGGGCATACTTGAGGTAGACGCGGTCCCGCACGAAGACGTCGAAGAGGTCCGGGTCCACGTGCCCGTTAAGGCGGAACTTGCCGAGGATGTGCAGCGATTCGGTGAGCGTCTTGCCCTTCTTGTACGGGCGATCCTTTGCTGTCAGCGCCTCGAAGATGTCGGCGATCCCCATGATGCGGGCCTGAACCGACATGTCGTCTTTCTTGAGACCGCGCGGGTAGCCCTTGCCGTCCATCCGCTCGTGATGCCCGCCCGCGTATTCCGGCACATTGCGCAGATGCCGTGGCCAGGGCAGCGCCTCGAGCATCTTGATCGTGACATCGATGTGGTGATTGATGACCTGACGTTCCTGCGCCGTGAGCGTGCCCGCGCGGATCGCCAGATTCTCGGCCTCGTCGGTACTGAAGAACTCCACGTTGGCACCCGTCGGGTCGTTCCACGGGTAACGGCGGCTGATGGCCTTCACACGCTCCTGATCTTCGGCACCCATCGCTTCGGAGCCGATGTTCGCGCGGCGGACGAACTCCCGGTCATCCTCGATCTCGGCGAGCCGCTGCTGATAGGACTTCTCGAGCGCGGCCTCATCGACCGGAGGCCCGCCGTCGCGCGCGGCGAGCTTGGCACGCAGCATCGCGATCTCGGCATCCCTCCGCACGACCTCGAAGCGCGTTTCGACGAGCTCGATCCGGTCGAAGATCGTCTGCAGCTTCGTGGCCTTGTCGACCACGTGCACCGGTGTGGTCACCTTGCCGCAGTCGTGCAGGAGCCCCGCGATCTTCAGCTCGTAGCGGTCCTTCTCGGTCATCTGCCACGCAGCGAGCGGACCGGTGTCCGCCTTGTGGGCCGCTTCGGCGAGCAGCATCGTGAGCTGCGGCACCCGCTTGCAGTGGCCGCCGGTGTAGGGCGACTTGTCGTCGATCGCTTCGTTGATCAGGTTGATGAACGATTCGAACAGGTGCTCGAGTTGCAGGATGAGCAGGCGGTTCGTGATGGCAACGGCCGCCTGGGACGCGAGGGATTCCGCGAGTCGCTGGTCGGCGGGGCTGAACGGGACGATCTCGCCCGTCGAGCGGTCCTTGGCGTTGATCAGCTGCAGCACGCCGATGATCTCGTTCTCGTGGTTCTTCAGCGGCACCGTGAGAAACGACTTCGAGCGATACCCCGTGCGGCTGTCGAAGCGCTTGGTGCCGGAGAAGTCGAACCCCTCCTCGCTGTAGGCATCGGCGATATTGATCGTCCGGTCGTGCATCACGGCGTAGGCCACGACCATCGACGTGTTCTCGGTGCCGTCGTCGAACGTGAGTCGGATGGGGTCGAACGGAATCTGGCGTCCCGTCGTGCCCCCCATCGCGATGCCGAGCACCTCGTTCCGGATGATCTCGAAGTGCAGCAGGTTCTCGTCGTCGGCATGGCGTCGATAGAGCGTCCCGCCCTCCGCGTTCGTGATCTTCTTGGCGGCGACGAGGATGGTCTCGAGCAGCCGCGCGAGGTCGCGCTCCTTCGAAAGCGCGATGCCGATCTCGTTCAGCTCCTCCAGCCGCGGAAGGAGATCCCCCGCGGCATCGGCGGTGGAGGACATCGTCGGGAAGGAACTCATCGTCGCTCGGGCATCCGTCGTTTGGTGGGCACTACTTGATGCAGACCGCGCGTACCTGCTTCATGTCCGTGATGCCCTGGAGGACCTTCTCCATGCCGTCCTGCTTCAGGGTGCGCATGTTCTCGGCGAGCGCGGTGGCGACGATGTCGGCCACGCGCGCATGCTCCTGGATGTGCTTCTTGATCGTCTCGGTGCCGATGAGGAGCTCGTGCAGGCCCACACGGCCCTTGTACCCCGTGCCGCTGCACGTGTCGCAGCCCACCGGTGAGTAGAGGGTGAACTGCCCCTTGTCGTTGGCGAAGTTCTGGACCCACTCGCGATACAGACCTTCGAACGACGCCTTGGGGTCGCGCTTCCAGTAGTCGGTGTTCTTCAGCTCGACGCTGTACTCCTCGAGCAACGCCTTCATCTCGTCCTGCGTGGCCACGTGCGCCTTCTTGCACTTGGCGCAGAGGCGCTTCGCGAGACGCTGCGCGAGCACGCCGAGCAAGGCATCGGAGAAGTTGAAGGGGTCCATCCCCATGTCGAGCAGGCGGATGATGGATTCCGGCGCGCTGTTGGTGTGCAGGGTTGCGAACACGAGGTGACCAGTCAGCGAGGCCTCGATGCCGATCGAGGTCGTCTCCTTGTCGCGCATTTCACCGACCATGATCACGTCCGGATCGGCCCGGAGGAAAGCGCGCATGGCCGTGGCGAACGTCACCCCCGCCTTGGGGTTCATCTGCACCTGCCGCAGGCCCTTCTGGGTGATTTCGACGGGGTCCTCGGCGGTCCAGATCTTCGTCTCGGGCGTGTTGATGTAGCCGAGGATCGAATGCAGGGTGGTCGTCTTGCCGGAGCCGGTCGGGCCGCACACGAAGAAGAGGCCGTAGGGCTTGGCGATGGTCTCCTTCACGTTCTTCAGGTTGCGCGCCGAGAGTCCCAGCTTGTCGAGCGGAATGGGCTCACCGGCCGCCAGGATCCGCATCACGATGTCTTCCACGCCGCCCTGCGAGGGGACGGTCGCGACCCGCAGTTCGATGTCGAGCGGGCCGAACTTCTTGAACTTGATCTTGCCGTCCTGCGGCTTGCGACGCTCGGAGATGTCGAGGTCGCACATGATCTTCAATCGCGCCGCCAGCGCATTGCGGTAGGACGACGGCACCGAGATGTAGTGGGTCAGCGTGCCGTCCTTGCGGAAGCGCACCTCGGTCTTGCCCTTGCCGGGGAACGGTTCGATGTGGATGTCGGATGCGCCCTGATGGTAGGCGTCGACGATGATCTTGTTCACCAGCCGGACCAGTTCGTTGTCCTGGGCAAGGGAGGCATCGTCGACCCCGCCCGCCCCGGCGACTTCGCCCTCCGATTCGTCGTCGAGCTTGTCGAGCAGTTCGCCGACGTCGGCCACGAAATCCTCGCCGCCGGCCGAGCCGCCGAAGATCTGGTCGAGTGTCAGCCGGAACTCGCGCTGCGTCGTGGCGGTGTAGACGATCTTCGATCGCGGATAGACGTTGCTGATGATCCGCGAGGCACGCAGTCGCTCGGGATCCGTGGTCATCACGATCAGGCCGTCCTTGGATTCCTCCAGCGGGATCCATCCACTGCTCTCGGCGAAGTCACGCTTCAGGTTGCGGAGCAGGTCCACCGACTTGATGCGGTCCGGTCGGAACGGTTCGTAGGGCACGCCGAAGAAGGCCGCGACAGCATCGCCGATCGCCTGCGGCTTGACCTGGAACTCGTCGATCAGGACGTCCTCGAGGTCGACGCCCTTGCGCCGAGCCGAGCGGGTGGCGAGTTCGATCTCTTCCTGGGAAAGCACGGCGTTGGTGACGAGCGAGTCGTACTTGCCACGCAGCCCCTGCGCCGGCCGCTGACGCTGCTTCAGCGCGATCGCGAGGGTCTCGCACAGGTTGACGGCGCCCTCCTCGGACGGGGGGCCGAACGAGTCACCGGTGCGGGAGTTGATGATCTGGACGACGCCGATCAGTTCACTCGTTCCGGCTTCGAGGATCGGCACGACCAGCATCTGCTTCGTCCGGTACCCGGTGCGGCGGTCCACTTCCTTCAGGAACCGCAGCGACGGGCTCAGGCCGCGCAGCTCTTCCTCGTCGTAGACGTCCCGGATGTTGACGAGCTGCTTGTTGAGGCCGACGAAGCCCGCGATGCTCTGGTCGTTCAGCGGAAGCTTGAGGTCCTTGAACGACGACAGCCCCACCTTGACCTTCGAGACGATGGCCGACTTGTCTTCCGCCACGGTGTAGACGGTCAGGCGGTCGGCGTCGAACAGCTCACAGATGTCCTGCGACAGCTCGAGCATGATCTCGTCGACGTTGGCCGTCGCGTGGATCTTGTTCGTGACCGCCTGCAGCTTGCGCTGGAATTCGAGTTTGCGACTGATCTCCGCGAGGTTCTGCCCGGCGGCGGGTTTGGCATCTGCGACTGTGCTCATCCCATTCGACTCCAAGAGAACTGCCCGCGAGCCCGGCGCTTTCGACGGGCACTGCCTCGCGGTTCATGGCGCGGTCAGTGACCGTCGCCGACATTCATTCTGTACGACCCGCTTCGCTGGCGCCGCGCGGATGCTCGAACCACCTTCCACACGGCAGAACTGCGGCATGCCATGGTGGATCAGCGGACCGCGACGCGCCACTCACGCTGCACTAGAGCTTGAAGACGTGTCCGTTGGCGAGCATGCGGGGGTTGAATGCCTCGCCGCATTCCTCGATCTCGGCCATCGTGATCGCCCCCTCACCAGGTTTCAGGTGGGTGATGTAGATCCGGGCTTTCCGGGTCAGCCGCGAGAGTTCGCCCACCAGTTCGTCCGGCCAGAGATGCTTGGACGCGATGGCGAGCTCACGTTCGCCGTTGTGGAAGGCGGTCTCGATGATGACGTACCGCAGATTCTCGATCTTGTTCGCGACATCCCAAAGGGCCGGGCAGGATGTCGTGTCGCCCGTGAAGATGAGGCTCGCGTCCCCGCTGTCGAGGCAGTACCCCACGGCAGGTACCGTGTGGTTCGCCGGCAGCGCGGTGAAACGTCGGACGCCCAGCGCGACGGGCTCTCCGAGCTTCACCTCGGAGAAACGCATCATGGGGCTCTTCTCGTCGGGGATCTTCGAGAAATCGGGCCAGATCTTCCAGTTGAAGATGTGGTCCTTCAGGATCGCGAGCGTCTCGGCCGTGGCGTGCACCACGATCGGCGAGGTACGCATGCCGCCCACCGTGTCGACCAGGAAGGGCAGCATCGCCACGTGGTCGAGGTGAGAGTGGGTGATGAAGACGTGATCGATGAGTTGCAGCTCGGTCAGGCTGAGATCGCCCACGCCAGTGCCCGCATCGATCAGGACGTCCTGGTCGACAAGCATGGATGTGGTGCGGAGGTTGCCGCCGATGCCGCCACTGCAGCCGAGAATGCGGACGAGCATGGTGTGTGCCGTTACTTGGTATCGAAGTCGAATACCCCATCCCACGACGTCGCCGGTGGATGGGCCCGCAACTGGGTCACGCGCTTCAGGTAGGTCGCGTACAGCGCATCGTCGGGCGCGACTCTCTGGAGGTTCAGCAACTGCAACTCCGCCTTGTCCCATTCCTGGGCACGGTAGAACTTCAACGCCTGCTGGAACAGTTTAAGCCGATCCAGCGTTTCCTTGCGCAGTTCCGCCTGGACGCCCAGGGGTTCGTAGATCGTGACGGGTTCGTCCTTGCCTTTCACGCGGACACGGTCGAGTTCCCGGTAAACGAGATCCGGCAGCGCCGCCCGGGTGGCCTCACCCACCATCATCGACACGCCGTAGTGTTTCGTGAGCCCTTCGAGGCGCGAGGCGAGATTCACGGCATCCCCCATCACCGTGTACGCGACGCGCACTTCGGACCCCATGTTGCCGACGCTCATCCGGCCGGTGTTGACGCCGATGCCGATCTTGAGCGGCGGCCAGCCGCGGGCAATGAACTCGGGCGCCAGCTCGGCCAGGCGCTTCTGCATCTCGAGGCCTGCCATCACGGCATGCCGGGCGTGGTCGGCATCTTCGACGGGGGCGCCCCAGAACGCCATGATGGCGTCCCCCATGTACTTGTCGATGGTGCCGCGCTGCTGGTAGATGACGCGGGTCATCGGCGTCAGGTAGGCGTTCATGAGCTGCTGCAGCGCGTTGGGGTCGAGGCCTTCGGAGATCGTCGTGAAGCCCCGGACGTCCGAGAAGAGGACGGTCATCTCCCGACTTTCACTCTCCATCGAGAACCGGTCGGGATTCCGGCTCATCTCGTCGACCAGTTCGGGCGGGACGTACTGTCCGAAGCGCCCGGCGATCTGCGTCTTGGCCCGGGACTCGACGAAGTATCCGTACGACATGTTGATCGCGTAGAGCGCGAGCACCATGAGCAGGCCGGAGGCGAGCGGCAGCACGAGGTTCACGTACTGCCACACCGCGAGGTTGGTCGCGCAGAGCGCCACCAGGACCACGCCGACGGCGATCGTCGAGCGAAGCGGCGTGAGCAGGGGCATGGCCAGCGCGAGGAACAGGCCGACGACAGCGACGAGAAGAACCTCCGCACCGCGCACGTACGGCGGCCGCTGCTTGATCGTGCCGTCCAGCATGCCGGCCAGCAGATTCGCGTGGATCTCCACCCCGGGGTACAGCGGCGCCACGGGCGTCGACCGGAGGTCCTGGAGGCCTGGCGCAGTCGTGCCGACCAGCACGATCCGGTTTTCCAGCGTGGCTGCGGGGACGCGGTCGTGCATCACGTCCGTCGCCGACACGTACGGGAAGCTTCCCTGTGGTCCGCGGTACGGCACGAGCGCGTTCGCTTCCTCGTCGACGGGAATGCGCACCGGGTCGGCTTCGACCCACTCGAGGCCCGGGTAGTCCTTGTTGAGGAGCGTGTCGGGCGGATAGCCTGGTACGACCTTGGGAGACTTCAGCAGCAGGCGCACGATCGCAAGTGCGAGCGGCTCGTAGTAGGCACCGTTGTACTCGGCGAGCACGGGCACCCGGCGATGCACGCCGTCGGCATCCGTGGCCGGGGTGAAGTGGCCGCCGCCGGCCGCGGCCTTTTGCAACTCTGGAAGATTCGCGCCGTAGCCGCCGAACCGCGCGAACTGGATGTTGCGTCCCTTGAACGTGCCCGCCGGCAGGACCGGCGAAGGCAGCGCGCCGATGGCCAGCCCTTTCCCCTCGATCAGCTGGTTCGAGAAGTAGTACCCCATGATGACCGGGCGTCCGCGCAGGTGGTCGGCGAAGACCTGGTCGTACTCGAGGCGCGGGGCCAGTTCGTCGAGCGACTTCTGGAACTGGGCGTCGCCGCGGAGTTCGTTCTGCGCGAGGTCCCGCAGCACCCGCAGGCCGGAGCTATCGTCATGCTCCGCGAAGACGACGTCGAACCCGACGACACCGACGCGGTATCGATCGAACAGCTTGTCGACGAGAACGCCGAGGCGGTCTCGCCGCCAGGGCCACCGACCTTCCTCGGCCAGACTCTTCTCGTCGATGTCGACGATCACGATCCGGGGGTCGACCGTCCGCGGCATCGTGAGTCGAAGGCGGGCGTCGTAGGTCAACGCCTCCATCGTATGGATGAACGACAGATCGAAGAATCGCGCCGCGTGGGCAATGAACAGGAGAACGACGACAACGCCGAGCAGGGCGCGCGCCGCGTGCTTCTTCAGGGTCGGCGGCACGACGCGGGCCGAAGAGGTGTACGGTCTGCCGGCCGGATCAAGCCCTGCCGATGAGGGAGAGGCATGTCGGCCGGTTCCGGTTGGGCGATGGAGACGCGGCGGATCAGGCCGTCGGCTTGTAGAAGAACTCCATCTTCACGCCGGCGAGTTCGACGATGTCGTGATCGTTCAGGATGTGCGCCTGGGCATCGAGGGGCTGGCCGTTGACGACAGGGACGGTGGCGCCCTCGACGTGCGTGATGAAGTAGCCTTGGGGCCGCTTCGTGATGACGGCCACCTGGACGCCGGGCTTGCCGAGCGTCGTCAGCGCCTTCACCAACGGCAGTTCGCGTCCGGCATTGGGGCCCGAGAGGATCTGGATCACGCCCTGCATCGCCGCGGAGGGCGTGGCGCCCGGAGCCGTCGTGAGGGTCGCCATCGGACCCGCGGCCGGCGCCGGACTCGTGTTCATCGGTGGCGACGAGGGCGCCTGGGGCGGCATCGGGCGGCTGGCTGCCTGCTGCCCCGTGTTGTTGAACTGGGTATCCACCTGGGTCGACCGGAAGTCGGTCTTCACGCCGTTCTGGGTGTCGCCGAGCCGTGGCTCGGCAGGCCTTTGCGGGGCACGCAGCACCATGGTCTTCTCGAAGTCGGCCGCGCTCGTGCCAGCCCCCTGCTCGTTCACGTACTTGACCTTGTACTTGCCGATCTCGACGAGGTCGCCGTTCTGCAGGAAGTGCTTCTTGATCGGCTGGCCGTTCACGAGGGTGCCGTTGGTGCTGCCAAGATCCTCGAGGAATGAGTCGTTCAGTATGGTCACGATCGCAGCGTGTTCGCCGCTGACTGCCAGGTTGTCGATCTGGACGTCGTTGTGGGCCTTTCTGCCGATGGTGGTGCGCTCCTTGGTGAGCGCAAACTCCTTCAGCACGACGCCGTCGAGCGTGAGTATCAACTTGGCCATAGCTTCAGTCCCCGTATTCACTTGAACCACGACAGGACCCGGGAGAGCCAGGTATCGGTCGCCGGGAAGTCCCGGACAACCTTCACGAGGATCACGGATATGTTGTCGCGGCCGCCATTGTCGTTGGCCATCTGGACCAACTGATTCGCCGCCAGCGGCAGGTTGGAACCCATCGCGTTCAGCGTGAGTTCGATGTCCTCGTCCTCGACCATGTCGTTGAGGCCGTCGGAACAGAGCAGGTAGATATCCCCCGGCTGCGCATCGTACGTATGAATCTCCGGCTCCACGTCCGGCTCGATGCCGAGTGCCCGTGTCACCAGGTTCTTGTTCTGGGAGCGGCGCGCCGCTTCCTTGGAAAGCATCCCGCTGTCGATCTGTTCCTGCAGCAGCGAGTGGTCCCGCGTGATCTGGTCCAGCCGTTCGTCGCGCATCCGGTAGAGGCGCGAATCCCCGATGTGCGCGACGGAGACCCGATTGTCGCGAAAAAGCGCGACCACAAGTGTGGTGCCCATGCCTGCGTACTGCGGCTGACTGTTGGCGGACTCGAAGATCGAGGTGTTCGTCTTCATGACCACGCCCTTCAGCATCCGTACGGCCTGGAGGTCGCCTTCGTCCTGACCGAGCCCGTGCAGATTGGTCTTCGGAATGGCCTGGCGCATCTCGGCCGTGATGAGTGCCACGGCGATGCCGCTTGCCACTTCGCCGGCATTGTAGCCACCCATCCCATCGGCAAGTACCGCCAACCCGACGCTGCCATCGGCGGAAATGGCGTCTTCATTGTGGGAGCGGACCATCCCGGTGTGGGTGGCGCTCGCGATCTCCAGGGCTTTTGCGAGGTTCATGCGCTGACCTAGAGAGACATGTCGACGTCGGCGAAACTGCCCGAGCATGCGCGGATCGCCGCCGCCATTTCTTCACCGGTGGCGAACCGTTCTTCCTTCGTTTTCGCCAAGGCACGATTGATGATCTCGGCGAAGCAGTCCGGGAGCCCCGGGTTGATCGAGAGGATGTCGACCGGCGGTTCGTTGGCGATCTTGTACATGAGTTGCGTCATCGTTTCGCCCTGGAATGGCAGGCTGCCGCACGCGAGCTGATACATGGTGACGCCGAGGGAGAAGATATCCGATTGCCCGTCGATCTTCCGGCCGGCCAGCTGCTCGGGAGACATGAAGGAGGGCGTGCCCAGCACCATCCCCGTCTTGGTCTTCGATGAATCCGTGATGCGGGCGATCCCGAAGTCGGTGACTTTCACGGAGTCGGTCGCCGGGTCGTACATGATGTTGGCGGGCTTGATGTCGCGGTGGACGACGTTCTGGCGATGCGCGTAGTCCAGGGCTTCGGCGACCCTGGCGATGATGCTCATCGTCTTCGGCAGGGGCAGCAGCGCCGCCGCCTTCGTGTGCGGCGCCAGATCCCGGCCTGTCAGGAACTCCATCGCGATATAGGCGAGGTCATGTTCCTCGCCGGCGTCGTAGATGGTGACGATGTGCGGGTGGTTCAGCCGGCCGGCCGTCTCGGCCTCCCGGAAGAAGCGTTCCTTGACGTCCTGCAGCTCGTCGGCCTCGAACTCCTGCGACAGCGCCATCGTCTTGATCGCGACGACGCGTCCGATCTTGGGATCCTTGCCGAGGTACACGACACCCATGGCGCCCTTGCCGAGTTCCTTCTCGACCTGGTAGCGGCCGAGCATGGGCTTCTCGACCTGCCCTTCGCCGGTCAGCATCGAGGCATTCGTGCGGCCGCTGCTGCCCCCGAGGATGACCGTCTCGGACATCTGCTTCGCCCGCGACAGCTTCTGTTCGAGGTCGCGGAACTTCGGGTTGTGACCGCCCATGTACTCGTACACGGACTGGGCCTTGTTGAACTGGCGCTTCCGCTCGAAATCGAGGGCCAGGTTGTAGAGGTTGTCCATCAGCATGTCGTCGAGCGGGCACTTCCGGAACTTGTCGAAGGCCATGTCGAGCTGGCCCTGACCCTGGAACGCCAGCCCCAGCATGCGGTTCGATTCCGCGGATTCGAGATCGGACTTCGCCTTGCCGCGCTCGGTGACCAGGAACCGCTTCGTCGTGAGAGCGAGGTGGCCGACGATCAACAGCACCACCGGCGCCATCAGCGGAATCCAGGTCTGCTGGCTCGTCATCAGGACGAAGTGCACGGCCAGCAGTGCCACGATCAATGCCGCCGTGACCATCGCGGCAGGGCCTGCCTTCATCCGCGGCAACAGCAGCGCGAGATATGCGCCCACCACCACGAACAACCCGAGCGTGACGGCGATGCCCCACGACGGCGCGACGAAGAAGTTCTCCGCGAGAATGCTCGACACCGAGTGCGCGAGTGACAGCACGGGCGGCATCGCGGTCGAGACCGGCGTCACCTGGGCCGTGCCCACGCCGACGGCGGTGGCGCCGATCAGGACGATCTTGTCGCGGTACTTCTCGAGGGGGATCTTGCCGCTGACGACGTCGTAGAACGAGTCCACCTGGAAGGCGGGGCGCCCGTCCGTGTCCTTGTAGAAGTACGTGTACATCTGCAGGGACGGATCGGTCTGGATATCGAGCTTGCCGAGCTGCACGCCTTCACCCAGACGGATCTTGATGTCCTTGGGTGCGAGGTTGAGGCTCCGCGCCGCGACCATCAGGGAGAGCGACGGGAAGAAGCTGTCGTAGTAGCGGAGCACCAGAGGCTCGAACCGGATGCTCCCGTCGACGTCCTGCGAGACGTTCACGTGGCCGACGCCCGCAGCGTCCTTGCCGAGCATCTCGAGGGGGAACAGGGCGTTGCTCGTGGCCGGGGGGTAGCTTCCGGCGTTGGCGGCCCCGATGCGGTCCTCGATGGTGGCCAGATTGCTCTTCAGCACGAACTCGGGAAGCGCCTGGTCCGGGTTCCCGCGGGGCTCGCCCAACTGAAACGCCAGCGGGAGCACCACGTTGCCGGCTGACGCGATCGACATCGCCAGGCGGCGATCGGTGTTGAGGTTCTGTTCCGCCTCGGCCAGGACGCTCTGCATGGTCCCGAGGGATTCCTTCGTCGCGTCAGGCAGGGTCTGGAAGATCTCGATCAGCTTGTTGACGTAGGCGAGGCCGGGGTCGAGCTGAGGTTCCGAGAAGAGGACGGTGTGGGCGACGACCTTGGCCTTGGCCTGGGCGAGCGCATCGATCATCCGGGCGTGTACGTCGCGGGGCCACGGCCAGCGCCCGATGTTCGCGATGCTGCGCTCGTCGATCGCGATCACCGCGATCCGATCGCTCGGGGTACCGCTGGTGGCACGGAGGCCGACGTCGTACGCCTTGCGCTCCAACCCCTGGATCCATTCACTCTGGACGAACAAAAACATGACGACGGTGATCACCGTCGCCAGGAACCAATCCGACTTCCAGATTCCGAGCTTACCCATCCTGGATCCGCCGCCTTATTTCATTCTCTTTTAGGCAGTTAGTCGAAAGACTTCGACATGTTACGACAATTCATTCGAAAGTCTATGATTGTTTTCCGAAACACGTCCCGTCAGCCTGTTTGGACGGGCAAGCTTCGAAGCCGAAGCGGCGATCGTGCCAGCCGGCTCTCGGCCATCGGAAATGCTGATGGAAGGCGGTATCTCAGTCGGAGGGGAGCCCTTCGACGATCACGGCATCGCTCCGGGTGGTCCGCTCGCGGATGGCCTTCGCCGGGGCGTACTCGTCGGACTCGTACCATGCCAGTGCCGCGGCCACGGAATCGAACTCCAGCACGACCAGGCGCTTGGGCTGCCACTGTCCTTCGAGGACCGTGACATTGCCGCCGCGCACCCGATACCGCCCCCCGGCGGCAGCGATGGTCGGGGCCACCAGCGTACGGTAGGTCTCGAAACCCACAGGGTCCGTTACGTCGATGTTCGCTATCAGATAGGCGGGCATGATGGTGTTTTCGATGACGATGGCGTGGATGCTAGCAAGCGGATCCCGCCCGCGTCACGGGAGTTTTCCGCGGCGCAGGGTGGTGGCATCCGATCGTTGGCTTGCCGGGTGCAGCGGGTGGCTTCACCCGGCGGTCGAGGTGTTACTTCAGCGCTGCGAGCGCGGCGTCGTAGTCCGGCTCGTCGGCGATCTCCGGCACGAGCTGCGAATGCAGGACCTTGTTGTTCTCGTCGAGGACCACCACCGCGCGCGCCGTCAGGCCGCGCAGCGGGCCACCGGTGATGTCGACGCCATACTTCTCGTGGAAACCCTTGTCACGGAACGTCGACAGGGTGACGACATTGGACAGTCCCTCGGCGCCGCAGAAGCGGGCCATCGCGAACGGGAGGTCCGCCGCGACCACGAGGACGACCGAGTTGTTCATGGCCGATGCCTTCTCATTGAATACGCGCGTGGACTTCTGGCAGGTCGGCGTGTCGAGGCTCGGCACGATGTTCAGGACCTTCCGCTTGCCCGCCCAGGCCGCGAGCGAGACGTCCGCGAGGTCCTTGCCGGTGAGATTGAAGTCCGGAGCGCTGCTGCCGGTGCCGGGAAGCGTGCCTGCAACGGGGACGGGGCTGCCTTTCAAGGTGACGGTGGCCATGGATGGGCTCTCCTGGTGGGGTGAATCGCGGGTGGCGGTGTCCGGGGGAATCG
>VYME01000042.1_pt1 | contig 87229 bp, 74 predicted proteins | sample 5115281 | NCBI WGS metagenome assembly VYME01 (sample SAMN12291780, study PRJNA351875) | freshwater metagenome | isolation source: freshwater lake | place: USA: Michigan, Wintergreen Lake | collected 2013-08-08
GGCGTCGGCCGCCGAGGCCGCCGCGTCGGCGGCCTCGGCGGCCGACGCCCCCGCGCCCGTCGCGCGGAATTCGGCGATGGCTGCGCGCAGTGCGCCGACAAGTGCCGTATGCCCGTGCTTGGCAAGCGCGGCGGACGCGGCAGGCGTCTTCAGCGCCTCGTCCACTGACGGAAGCCGGCGTCGGGGGCGAAGGCCGGTGTCCGCGGAGGCCATATCAGTATCCGAACAGATAGGGGTTGACGGCGCCGCGCCGTCGGCCTTCTTCGCGCATCAGGATATCAAGCGCCAAGGATGCGACATCGTCCGCGACGGGATCGACGTCCGGATTTTTGATCTGCTGCAGCGCTTTCACGTAACCGCCGCAGGAGGCGCAGCTCTCGGCCTTCACGGCGCCGCCCGACCCGTCGACCTCGTGATACTCGATGCCCTTCGTCTCACCGCAAAGCGTGCATTTGATGCGCACGTAATTCCACTTCGTCGCGCAATGCGCGCAGACGCAGAAGCGGCTGCCATGCGAGCCGACCCAGCCGACCACCATCGTGGAAACGGGCGGCCCGCCGCAGGACGGGCAGGCGCCAGGACCGATTTCGACGAGCTTGTCGGCGTCGAGAGTCGCGGCGTGGCGCGCGAGATGCACCTGCAGCGCGGCAGCGACGAAGATGTGATCGGCGAGGAATTCTACCTCGGCGGAATCCGCGAGCATGGCGCGGGCGAGTTCCTCTCGCCGCGCATCGTCGGCGGCGGTCAGACGATCGAGCGCGTCGCGCGCGGCTCGCGGCATATCGAGCGCCACCGCCGCCGCCAGAAGCTTCGCGAAGGTCGCTTTAAAGGTCTCGTCGTAGACGAAGGCATTGCGGTCGAGCGGCGGCATGCCAAAGGAAGCGGCGCGTTCCAGCGCCTCGGCGGCCGGGCGCGTTACGTCCGGCAGGCCGCCGATCAGCGCGTTCTGTATATCGGCGATGCCGGCGAGGAAAAGCAGATAGGGACCAAGTTCGTGCCCGTCCGCCAAATCCCGGAACCGCGCGGCCCGGGCGGCAAACATCACCGTCGGGTCCGGCAGTATCGCGAAAGGCGGTTTCGCCTCCTCACCGATCGGTACCGAATCGTGAAGAGGATTTCCGCCTTTCGCCATGTCGAGCCCTCGATTTCGGGGCCCCGAGACCGGGGAACCCGTACGCGCACATACTAGCTCGGATGCGGGGTTTCGCTACTTGCCCGCGCCCGTCGCCTTGCCGGCCACCAATTCGCGCAACCATTGACGATGGTGGCGCCAAGCCCAGCCGCCGGTCACCGAACCGCGCGTCATCGCGCGGATCGTGCCCTTGACCCAGATCGCCGCGTAGACATGGACGATCCAGACCGAAATGGCGGCGATCGCCGCCAGCGAGTGGACCAGGATGGCGTAACGCTTCTGGTCGATCGACGTGTACTGGTAGAAATACTCGTCCCAGACGACGATACCGCTGGTGATCAGGATCAGGATCAGCGCCGACATGAACCAAAAAACCAGCTTCTGACCGGCATTGTACTTGCCGATCTCCGGCATGTTTTCTTCGTTGCCCGCCAGCACGTCGCGAATCTTGGACATCCAAACATTGTCGGTTCGATTCCAAAGATTCGCGCGCCAGAAACGGAAGAACAGACCGAGGAAGCTGAAAAACAACACGACGCCGATCCACGGATGGGCGACCCGCGTCGCCTCCCCGCCGCCGAACAGGGCGGTCAGGAAGAACAGACTGGGATGGAAGAGCGCGAGGCCGGAAATGGCGAGGAGCACGAGGCTCCCCGCCGTAATCCAGTGATTGACCCGCGCACCGGCCGAGTAGCGTTGGACCGTCGACGATTTCTCGCTATGGGTCGTGCTCATTCGGCTGCATCCTTCAGTTTTTTCGCGTTTTCCTCGTCTTCTTCCGTGACCTCGTTAGGTCCGGCGACGACGTGGTGCATGAACCCGAACACGGCCATCAGACCGAGAGCCGCCATGCCCGCGTACTTCACGGTCCCCTTCCACAGGCCCACGATCGGGCTGATCGCCGGATTGTTTGGAAGATTCGCGTAAATCTGCGGCTTGTCGGCATGATGCAGCACGTACATGACGTGCGTGCCGCCCACGCCCGGCGGGTTGTAGATGCCCGCGTTCTTGTAGCCGCGCGACTTGAGATCAGTCACGCGGCCCGCGGCGTGTTCGAGCATCGCCTCCTTGGTGCCGAACACGATCGCCTGGGTCGGGCAGGACTTGGCGCAAGCCGGCGCCTGACCGACGGACACGCGATCGACGCAGAGCGTGCACTTATACGCCTTGCTGTCGGCCTTCGAGATACGCGGGATGTTGAACGGACAGCCCTTGATGCAGTAGCCGCAACCGATGCAGTTCTCGGAAACGAAATCGACGATGCCGTTCGAGTACTGAACGATCGCGCCCGGCGACGGGCAGGCTTTGAGACAGCCCGGATCCTCGCAGTGCATGCAGCCGTCCTTGCGGATCAGCCATTCGAGGTTGTCGGTCTCCGGATTGACCCACTCGGTGAAACGCATCAGCGTCCAGGAGTTGGCGGTCAGGTCGTGGGGGTTCTCGTACTGCCCCACATTGACGCCGACTTCCTCGCGCAGATTGTTCCATTCGAGGCACGCCGCTTGGCACGCCTTGCACCCGATGCATTTCGATACATCGATGAGCTTGGCGACCTTGATCTGGTGGCGTGCCGCGGGCGGTGTGAACGTCGTGGCCGAGCGGCGGACGATGTCCTGGGATTGAAGCGTTGCCATGATCTTCTCTCCCTCAGACCTGAGCGCCGGCGATGGGTTCGACGTCGACAAGGAACGCCTTGTATTCCGGCGTTTCGATGTTCGCGTCGCCCACGAAGGGGGTCAGCGTATTCGCGCCGAAACCCTTCTTGGCCGCGCCCGTGAAGCCCCAATGGATCGGAATGCCCACGATATGCACCGTCTTCCCGTCGCAGACGAGCGGACGGATGCGTTTCGTGACCACGGCCTTCGCCTTCACGGACCCGCGCTTGGACCAAACGCGCACCCAGCCGCCCGACGCGATCTTCTTCTCCTTCGCGAGCTCTTCCGATATCTCGACGAAGAATTCGGGCTGCAGGACGGCATTGACCCAGACATGCTTCGTCCAGAAGTGGAAATGCTCGGTGAGACGATAGGATGTCGCCGCGTACGGGAACTCCTTCGAATCGCCGAACTGTTCCATATCCCCGCGGAACACGCGCGCCACCGGATTGCCCCGCACCTTCGGAGCGATCGGATTGGCGATCGGGGATTCGAACGGCTCGTAGTGAACCGGGAACGGACCGTCGCGCATCATGCCCCGGGTGAACAGGCGAGACACGCCTTCCGGATTCATGATGAACGGACCAACATCCTGGGGTTTGGCCGTCGGCGCGATATCAGGGATATCGAAACCGCCCCAATTCGTGCCGTTCCACCAGATCAGCTTGCGGCTTTCATCCCAAGGCTTGCCGTTGATGTCCGCCGAAGCGCGGTTGTAGAGGATCCTTCGGTTCGCCGGCCAAGAGAACGCCCATTGCGAATAGGCGCCCGTTTCGCCGGGATCCGCCGTGCCGCGCCGGGCCATCATATTGCCGGCCTCGGTGAAGCAGCCCGCATAGATCCAGCAGCCGCACGCCGTCGTTCCGTCGTCGCGAAGGACGCCGAACGTCGGAACCTGCTTGCCCTTTTCGAGGACGAGCTTGGTCGGGTCGTTCGGATCGGGCACGTTCTCGACGACATAGCCGTTGAGCTCGCGCGCGATTTCCTCCGGCTGCGGATCGTGCGGCAGTCGGTAGGGCCAGTGCAGGTTGAGGATCGGATCGGGGAACTTACCCCCGTCCTTCCGGTACATCGCCTTCAGCCTCAAATGCAGCTGGGCCATGATCCAGATGTCCATCTTGGCCTCGCCCGGCGGCTCGGCCGCGGGCCAGTGCCACTGCAACCACCGCGACGAATTGGTCAGCGACCCTTCGTCCTCGGCGAAACAGGTCGTCGGCAACTGGAACACTTCCGTCTGGATCGACGCGGGCGTCACGTCGTTGAACTCGCCGTGGTTCTCCCAGAACCGCGCCGTTTCGGTTTCCAGAGGATCGAAGACGACCAAGAATTTCAGCTTGGACAACGCCGCCGTCAGCTTCCGCTTGTTGGGGAAGGAAAGTAGCGGGTTGAAGCCCTGGCAGAAATACCCGTTCATCTTGCCCTGGTGCATCAGATCGAACGCGCGCAGCACGTCGTAAGCCGGCACGTCGAGCTTGGGCAGGTAGTCGTAGGCGAAGTCGTTGTCCTTGGTCGCGGCCGCGCCGTACATCGCCTTCTGGAAGGATACGAAGAACTTCCTGTAGTTCTGCCAGAAGCTCATCTGTCCCGGCCGCTGGGGCCGGAAGCCGCGAGTCGACATATAGGCGTTGATGTCGGCCTCGCGATCCGTGGGCAGCGTCAGGTAGCCCGGGATCAGGTTCGACATCAGACCGATATCGGTCAGTCCTTGGATGTTGGAATGGCCGCGCAGCGCGTTCATGCCGCCCCCGCGCACCCCGATATTGCCCAGAATCAGCTGCAGCATGGCCATGCCGCGGATGTTCTGGGAACCCTTCGAGTGCTGGGTCCAGCCGAGCGCGTACATCGACGTCATGACCTTATCCTTGGCCGACGTCTCCGAAATCATCTTCGCGACGGCCAGGAACTTGTCCTTCGGCGTGCCGCAAATACGCTCGACCATCTCGGGCGTATAGGTCGCGACATGCTTCTTGAGCAGGTTCCACACGCAGCGCGGGTGCTGCAGCGTGTCGTCGACGACAGCGAAACCGTCCGCCCCGAACTCGTAGTCCCAGGTCGACCGGTTGTAGTCGCGGCGCGATTCGTCGTAGCCCGTGAACAGGCCGTCCGAATACTCGAACCCTTCCTTCACGATGTACGACGCGTTCGTGAACGACTTGACGTATTCCCACTGCACCTTGTCGTTCTGGATGCAGTAGTTGATCACGCCCATCAGGAACGCGATGTCGCTTCCCTGACGGATCGGCGCGTAATAGTCCGCCACCGACGCCGAACGCGTGAAGCGCGGGTCGATGACGACGAGCTTGGCGCCGCGGTGCGCCTTCGCCTCGGTCACCCATTTGAAACCGCACGGGTGAGCCTCGGCGGCGTTACCGCCCATGATTACGACAAGGTCGGTGTTCTTGATATCGTTCCAACCATTCGTCATCGCGCCACGGCCAAATGTTGGGCCCAAACTGGACACCGTAGGACCGTGTCAAACGCGCGCTTGGTTGTCGAACACCACCATGCCGGCGCTGCGCACGACCTTGTAGGTCGCGAACGCCGTTTCATTCGTCGTTGCGGAAGCGGCCAGGAAGCCGGTGGTCGTCCACCGATTCACGGTCTGGCCGTCGTTGTTCTTCTCGATGAAGTTCGCGTCGCGGTCGGCCTTCATCAGCTGCGCGATGCGATCCAGCGCGAAGTCCCAGGTCACACGCTCGAACTTGTCCGAGCCGGGCTTCCGGTACATCGGATATTTCAGGCGCGTTTCCGAATGGACCATATCGAGAAGGGCGGCACCCTTCGGGCACAGCGTGCCGCGATTGACCGGATGGTCGGGGTCGCCTTCGATGTGGATGACCGCCGACTTGGCGTTCTTCGAGCCATCGCCCATCGAATACATGATGATCCCGCACGCCACCGAGCAGTAGGTGCAGGTATTGCGCGTCTCCGTGGTGCGCGCCAGCTTGAAGGGGCGGACCGCCTGCGCGTACGCAGACTCCACCTCTCCGAAGCCGAGCGCACCGAGGGCGGTTCCGGCGATGCCTGCGCCGGTCCTCCCCAGGAAAGCGCGCCTGGAAAGCTGCATATTCATGTGAAGGGTCGAGCCCCCTTTTCGATCGCTAGCCCTCAACGAGGGACGCTGGCGGCCGATGCCCAATACCTTTTTCCGAAGGCTTTTCGGGAATCCCCGCGACATCCAATCGGTAAATTCGAAGCGCGTGGCTGTCAAGCCGATGCCGCGATCAGCAACAGGATTTATCTTTTTATTTCCGAGACTTAGATGCTGCAATGCAACATGAAGCCGATGTCGCGATCGCCGGAACGGCGTAAACACGACGCACAATACAAGCTGAATCAGTGGTTTAGTGGACGATTCCTGTGAGGCCGAAAACTTGCGCAGATTCTTAGGTCAGCAACGCTGCCGCAAGCGAACATGGATGCGTGAAAATTTATCGTCCGATCCGATGGCGCCGCGCCGTTATAGTTTCCACATGAGTCGTGTCCCTGCTCGCGCCGCTGAGGCGCTCGACAATCTTCTTGGGGCCGCGCTTCGCGTGGCGCCGGACGAGGACATCGCCGTTCTCGTCGAACCTGCGCACGAGCAGCATTACGACCCGCGCGTCGCGGCATGGCTTATCGCCGCGATCGAATCGCGCGGCGCCAAGGCCCGGATCGTCGAGGCCGTCCCCGATGGCGATCCCGACGACATGCCGCCGAACGTATCGCAAGCGTTGGCCGACGCGGACCACGCGATCTTCCTGTCGCGCTTTGGCGACCGTATCCGATTCAAAAAACTCGCGGTCAAGGCGACACGCACGATGTGCTACTTGCTCGACGCCGCCGATCTGGAAACGGATTTTGCGCGCGTGCCCTACGGTTTCCAGGAAGGGGCGCATCGCGCTTTCCTCGGTGCGATCGCCGGGGCGTGCACGGCAACGCTTACATGCCCAGCGGGCAGCGCGCTGGAATTCGAATTCGCCGGCGGCCTCGACGTTTCGCGCTTCGCGAGTTTCACCGTGACGAATTTCCCTGTGATGATCTTCCCCGCGCTGTCCGCGCGCGCCGCGAACGGCAAACTCGCCCTCACTCATGCGCTCACGTCGACTTATACCCATCCCTATCCCGATGATGTGCTGCCGCTCGACGGCACAGTCGAACTGACGATCTCCAACGGCGTCATCGCGGGCTTCGAGGGCGCACAAGGCGAGCGCGTGGCGCGGCATTTCGCGCGCGTCGGCGCGCATTTCGACGTCGATCCTCTGACCGTTGATTCCTGGCACGCCGGCATCAATCCCGGGACGACCTTCCGGGGCAAGGCGCTGGACGACATCCATCGCTGGGCCGCGATCGCGTTCGGCAGCCCGCGCTACGCCCATTTCCATATGTGCGGACATGGTCCCGGCGAGATCTGCGGCCAAGTCTTCGACCCGACGATTGCCTTCAACGGGCGCGAATTCTGGCGCGACGGCGCTTTCGTCTTCCTCGCAAGCCCGGAAATGGCGCCGCTTTACGAGTGCTACGGCGTAGATCCGTCGATTTTCGCAGGGCGCGCCGATATCGGCGTGCCAGGCTTGCGTTCGACGGCGTGAGATTCAGTTCGCGCCGTCGAGCAGGCGGCGCGCGATGATCTGGGCCTGGATCTCGGCAGCGCCTTCGAAAATGCTTAAAATTCGCGCGTCGCACAGCAGACGCGATACCGGGAACTCAAGCGCAAAGCCGTTGCCGCCATGGATCTGAACGGCGTTGTCGGCATTGGCCCAGGCGACACGCGCCGCCAGTAACTTCGCCATCCCGGCTTCCAAATCGCAGCGCCGTCCGGAATCTTTTTCGCGCGCCGCGTGATAGGCCAGCGCTCGCGCCGCCAGCAACTCGGCGGCCATCATCGCGACCTTGTCCGCGACACGCGGGAATGTCGCGATCTTGCGTCCGAACTGCACGCGCGCGTTCGCATAGTCGAGGGCCGCGTCCATCGCCGCCTGCCCCACGCCCACGGCACGCGCCGCCGTCTGGATGCGCGCGGCCTCGAAAGTGCGCATCAATTGGCGGAAGCCTTCGCCCTCCACGCCGCCGAGCAGATTCTCCGTCTTCACTTCGAAACCGTCGAAGGCGATCTCGTACTCCTTCATGCCGCGATAACCGAGGACTTCGATCTCCGTGCCGGACATGCCCGCAGCGGGAAACGGATCGTGGTCCGATCCGCGCGGCTTCTCGGCCAGCAGCATCGACAAGCCGCGATGGTCCTTGCGCATGGGATCGGTACGCACCAGCAACGTCATCAGATCGGCACGCACCGGATGGGTGATCCAGGTCTTGTTGCCGTAGATCTTGTAGACGTCGCCATCGCGCACCGCGCGCGTGCGGATCGACGCTAGATCGGAACCGGTATCGGGCTCGGTGAATACGGCCGTCGGTAAAATTGCCCCAGACGCGATACCGGGCAGGAACCGCGCCTTCTGATCCTGCGTGCCCGAGCCAAGAATCAGCTCGCCAGCGATTTCCGAACGCGTGCCGAGCGATCCCACCCCGATATAGCCGCGCGACAATTCCTCCGACACGAGGCACATCGACTCTTTACCTAGGCCGAGGCCGCCATAAGCTTCAGGCAGCGTCAGCCCGAACACGCCCAACGCCGCCATTCTTCCGATCGTGTCGAGCGGGATATACGCGTTTTCGAGATGCCAGCGTTGCGCTTTGCCGTCGATCTCGGCAGCAACAAATTTGCGCATCTCGTCGCGCATCGCGCGCAGGGTCTTGTCGAGCGGATCTTGCGGCGACTGTCCCGCCGCCAGCGCATGCGCGATACGCTGGCGCCGTTCCGGCGTATTCGCATGAACCAGAATAGCCTCGACCGGCGCAAGCCGCGCGGCGATCTGCACGTTCGTCACACCGAGATCGCCGGGGCGAGCGATCTCCCCCTGGCTCATCGGAATGCCGCCGGCGAGCTGCGCCAAATACTCACCTAGCAAAACGCAAACCAGATCGGCGTCGAGTTCGCCCGGCGTTTCGAGCGCTTCGAAATGGCGCGCGACCTGTTCGATCGCAGACGCATATGTCGCGATCCACGCCAAGCCATGCGTCGCGCGCTGCTCGCCGTCCAGTGCCGCCCCGCTCAGGCCGTCGATACGCGTGGCAACTGCATGCTTGGCGTCGGCCAGAACTCCGGCCGCTGCCACTGCACAGGACTTCGCGGCGGAAATCACGGACACGATGGGATCGTTTTTCATGGAAACCGCACGACGAGCCTGAAACGAAGACCAAGTTACGCCTGTTTTTCGAACCAAATCGCAAAAAAGTAACGCGCGGTGACCGGGCCTCGCCCGCGCCGCAATCCGGTCGAGAATCTTAGTGGAACGAGATCTTCGGAGTTCCGTCATGAAAAATCGTCTTGCCGGCATCGTCGCCGTCCTTCTCGTGGCCGGTGCGGGCGCCTACTGGCTCCGTACCTCGAACAACACGGACGACCGCGGTTCACGTCGGCCCGAAGCCCCGCCGGTGACGGTCGCGGTCGCGCCCGCCGAGATGCACGACATGACGATCAAGAAGCGCGCGATCGGCCTCGTCGAATCCCCCGCGATCGTCACCGTGCGTTCGCGCATCGACAGCCAGATACTCGAGCAGCATGTGCGCGAAGGCCAGTTCGTGAAGAAGGACGATCTGCTGTTTGTGCTCGACGACCGCGACATCCGCGCCCAGATTGCGCGCGACGAAGCGGTACTCGCGAAGGACCAAGCTCTGCTGCAAAAGGCGCAGGCCGACAACGGGCGCGCCAAGGAGCTCGCTGCGCGCAATGTCGGCACGCAAGTCTCGGTCGATCAGACGACCGCCGACGCCAAGGCCGCCGCCGCGATGGTGGAGGCCGACCTGGCCGCTCTCTCGGTCGATCGATTGAAACTGACCTATACCCGCATCTTGGCGCCCATGGCCGGGCGCATCGGCACGGTGCCGGTGGCGCCGGGCAATCTCGTCAATGCCGGCGCCGCGACCGGATTGACCACGATCACCCAGATCGCGCCGATCCGCGTCGCTTTCTACCTGCCCGAGCGCGAATTGCCCATGCTGCGCGGGCTCATGGCGCAAGCGACACAAGCGACCGTACGCGCCACGCCCGCCAATGCGGCCCCGGTCACCGGCCAGCTCAGCTTCCTCGACTCGAGCGTCGATGCGCCCTCCGGGACGATCTTGATCAAAGCGACCTTCGCGAACGACGATCAGCACCTGTGGCCTGGCCAATATGTCGACGTCGAGCTTGAAGCGGCCGTCGTCGCGAACGCCGTCGCCATCCCCTCGCCCGCGATCCAGCAGGGCCAGAACGGGCCTTATGTCTTCGTCGTTGCCGACGACGGTAGGGCGGCGATACGCCAAGTCGACGTCGCGGTGATCGACGGGGCACAAGCCGCGATCACCAAGGGTGTGGCCGTCGGCGAGAAAGTGGTCGTCGAAGGTCAAGGTCGCTTGCGTGACGGGGCGGTCACCCGAATCGGCCAGGGGCCGAAGGGAGAACGCAAATGAACATCTCCGCGTTCTGTATCCGCCATTCCGTCGCGACGATCCTGATGTCGGTATCGCTGCTGATGGGCGGCATCTTCGCCTATCGCTTCCTGCCGGTCGCCGCTTTGCCGCGCGCCGAGTTCCCCGTGGTGAACGTTTCCGCGCAACTGCCGGGCGCCTCGCCCACCACGATGGCGAGCTCGGTCTCGCTGCCTTTGATCAAGCAGTTTGCCACCATCGCCGGGATCGACTCGATCTCGACCGTGAACTCGCAAGGGAACGCCTCGATCGCGATACAATTTGCACTCAATCGCAACATCGACGCCGCCGCTGCCGACGTGCAGGCCGCGATCGCGCGCGCGCAGCGCCAATTGCCGGCGGAGATGACAAACCCGCCAAGCTATCGCAAGGTAAACCCTGCCGACGCTCCTGTGCTGCTGCTCGCCCTCAAAAGCGACACGGTCCCGCTTTCCGATCTCGACGCTTTCACCCAGCAGGTGATATCGCCCGCCTTGTCGACCATCGACGGCGTCGCCCAGGTGCAGATCTTCGGCACGCAGAAATACGCCGTGCGTATTCGAATCGATCCCACGGCGCTGGCCGCGCGCGGCATCGGCATCGACGAGCTGCAGAACGCCGTAACCGCCGCCAACACCAATGCGCCGGTCGGCACGGTGCAGAACGATCGCCAACAGGTGATCGTCGACGCGCGCACGCAGCTCGACAATGCCGAGCGCTTCTCAAACGTCATCATCGCGACGCGCAACGGCCGCCCGGTGCGCTTGGGCGATGTGGCGAGCGTCGTTGACTCCGTCGAGAACACCCAGACCGCGAGTTGGTACGATGGGTCGCGAGCGATCATCCTGGCAATCCAGCGTCAGCCAGACGCCAACACTGTCGAAGTCGTCGACCGCGTGCTCGCCGCTTTGCCAGCTTTCCGCGCGCAGCTGCCGGGTACGGCCGAGCTGGTACCAATGAACGATCGCTCGACCTCCATCCGCGCGGCGGTCGAGGACGTGTTGTTCACGCTCGGGATCACCATTGCGCTGGTTGTGATGGTGATCTTCATCTTCCTGCGCCGCGTCTCGGCGACGCTCATCCCGGCACTTGCCGTACCGATCTCGCTCGTCGGCACGATCGGCACGATGTATCTGCTCGGCTTCTCGATCGACAACATCTCGCTGCTGGGCTTGACGCTCGCCGTCGGCTTGGTCGTCGACGACGCGATCGTGATGCTCGAGAACGTCGTGCGCCACATGGAGGAGGCAGGTAAATCCGCCTTCCAAGCGGCCTTGGAAGGTTCGCGCGAGATCGGCTTCACCATTGTTTCCATTTCGATCTCGCTGGTCGCGGTGTTCATCCCCGTTCTGCTGATGGGCGGCGTGATCGGGCGGATCTTCAACGAATTCGCGATCGTAGTTGCGGTCGCGATCCTGCTCTCGGCTTTCGTGTCGCTGACCCTGACGCCCATGCTATGCGCGCGTCTGCCCGACAGTACCGGCCACGCGCATCAGGACGGGCCGATCGGCCGCGCCCTGGAGCGCGGCTTCGCCGCGATCTTGCGCGTCTACGATGCCGGACTCGGCTGGTGCCTTTCGCATCGGCGCGTCGTGCTGCTGGCCTTCTTCGCGACGATGGCTGGCACGGTCTACATGGTGCAAACGACGCCGAAAGGCTTCTTCCCGCAGGAGGATATCGGTCAGCTGCTGGTCTCGACCGAAGCGCGCCAGGACGTATCCTTCGCCGCGATGTCGGCGCTGCAAGGCGAAGTCGCTGAAGTATTGCGCAAATCGCCCTATGTCGCGCATGTCGCCTGGAGCGTGGGCGGCGGCGGTGCCGCCAACGCATCGCTCAATTCGGGCCGCCTCTTCGTCGAGCTCAAGCCGAAGAACGAGCGGCCGCCTTTGCCAAAAATGCTAGCGGAACTGCGCGCGGAACTCGCGCGCTTGCCCGGCATCAACGCGTATCTCGCGCCGGTGCAGAACCTGAATATTGGCGCCCGCAGTTCCAGCAGCCAGTATCAGCTCGTCGTCCAGGGGCTGGATCAGGAGCAGATGAATCTCTGGGCCACGCGCATCGCCGACGCGATGAGCCGCGATCGCGGGCATTTCGTCGACGTGGCGACCGATCTGCAGAATAAGGCCTTGCAAGCGAGCGTGATCGTCGATCGCGACAAGGCCTTCAATCTCGGCATCTCGACCGACACGTTGCGCTCGACCCTCTATTCCGGCTTCGGGGCGCGTCAGCTCTCGACGATCTACAAGTCCGGCGACTCCTATCAAGTGCTGATCGAGTTCGATCCGCGCCTCGATTGGTCGCCCGAACGGATCGCCGAGGTGATGGTGCGCAGCCGCAACGGCGCGCTTGTGCCCATCGGTTCGTTCGCGCGGGTTGAACGCACGGTCGGGCCCTTGACGGTCAACCAGCTCGGCCAGTTGCCGGCTGTGACGATCTCGTTCAACCTGCCGCCGGGCGTGGCGCTAGGCCAAGCGGTCGACGAGATCGGCCGTGTCAAGGCCGAACTCAATATGCCGACGACGATTACCACGGCCTTCGCGGGTACGGCGAAGACATTCCAAGATTCGATCGCCAATCAAGGCCTGCTGATTCTCGCGGCGATCGTCACGATTTACATCGTCCTCGGCATTCTCTACGAAAGCTTCGCCCACCCGCTGACGATCCTGACCGGTTTGCCCTCAGCCGCGATCGGCGCGCTGATCTCACTGCGGCTATTCGGCATGGACCTGTCGGTGATCGCGGTGATCGGCCTGTTGATGCTGATCGGCATCGTCAAAAAGAACGCGATCATGATGATCGACGTGGCGCTCGAACTCGGCCGACAAGGCAGCGATCCGTTGGCCGCCATCCGCCGCGCCTGTCTGATGCGCTTCCGTCCGATCATGATGACGACGCTCGCCGCGATGATGGGGGCGCTCCCGATCGCGCTTGGCGCCGGTGCGGGTGCGGAACTGCGTCAGCCTTTGGGTATCGCCGTGGTCGGCGGCCTGATCGCCTCGCAAACGCTGACGCTGTTCATGACGCCCGTGCTCTACCTCTATATCGACGAGATCGCGCGCTGGACGCACCGCTTCACGCCCCGATCGTGGCGCGCGAAGTCGCCAACCGATAAAGGGCTCGCGGACTAGGCGTTCTCGGCGGCGATCGCGTCGATTACCGCCGCCGTCACCTCGACCGTGCGCGCCTTGCCGCCCAGATCGGGCGTGTGGAAACGCGGGTTCGCAGTCACCCGCTCGATCGACTTCATCAGGCGCGCGGCCGCCGCCGTCTCGCCGATATGTTCGAGCAGCATGACGTTAGACCAAAACGTGCCGATCGGGTTTGCGATTCCCTTGCCCATGATGTCGAAGGCCGAGCCGTGGATCGGCTCGAACATCGACGGGAACTCGCGCTCGGGGTTCAGATTGGCCGTCGGCGCGATGCCGAGCGACCCTGCCAGAGCGGCCGCAAGATCCGACAGGATATCGGCGTGGAGATTGGTCGCGACGACGGTGTCGACGGTCTCCGGCTTCATCACCATGCGCATGGTCATCGCGTCGACCAGCATCTTGTCCCAAGCGACGTCCGGGAAATCCGCCGCGATCTCAGCGGCGATCTCGTCCCACATCACCATCGCATGGCGCTGAGCGTTGGACTTGGTTACGACCGTCAGCTTCTTGCGCGGGCGCGAACGCGCGAGCTTGAACGCGTAGCGCATGATGCGCGCGACACCCGCCCGCGTGAACATCGCGACGTCGGTCGCGACTTCCAGCGGCGAGCCCTGATGCGCGCGACCGCCAACGCCCGCGTACTCGCCCTCGGAGTTCTCGCGCACGATCACCCAGTCGAGCCGGTCCGGCCCCACGTCGCGCAACGGCGACTTGATCCCGGGCAAAATCCGCGTCGGGCGTACGTTCGCGTACTGATCGAAAGGCTGGCAGATTGCCAAACGCAATCCCCACAGCGTGACGTGATCGGGAATATCGGGATGCCCGGCCGAGCCGAACAGGATCGCGTCATGCCCACGGATCAGATCGCGGCCGTTCGCCGGCATCATGCGGCCGTATTTCTTGTAGTATTCGCCGCCCCAATCAAAACTGTCGACGGCAAAGGCGAATCTTCCGTCACGCTTGGCGACGGCGGCGAGCACTTCGACGCCGGCCGAGACGACTTCGCCGCCGATGCCGTCGCCTGGAATCGCCGCAATCTTGTAAGTCTTCATTTCAATTCCCCGCCCGTTTTGGAACGTCGAGGAAGGCCGCGCGTGCCGGCGGCCTTCCATTCCGCGTCACTAGCACGACACGCGCGCGCCACGCTTCAGTTTCCCTTGACGCCAGCGGCGCGAATCGCTTCGCCCCAGCGCTTCACTTCAGCCGCCAGATGCGTGCGGAGCGCTTCGCCGTTCTGCTGCGCTTCCGGTACCGGCTGGATGCCCAGCGCCGTAAACCGGTCCACGACCTTCGCGTCCTTGAGCGCCAATCTCAACGCGCCGTTCAGTTTGGCAGCCACATCGGCGGGGAGGCCCTTGGGCGCCCACATCGCATGCCATGCGGAAACCTCGAATCCCGGCATTGCACCGGAATCTAGGGTCGGCAACTGGGGCAGCGTCGCGACTTTGAACTTGGTCGTGACCGCGAAACCTTTGATTCGATTCTCGTTGATCATCGCGGCGGTGTTGGTCGTCTGATCGCACATGAAGTCGAACTGACCGCCGATTAGATCGTTCATCGCGGGGCCGGTGCCGCGATAGGCGATGCCGCGCATCTGCACGCCCAATTCCTTCATCAGCATCAGCGAGCAGAGATGCGCGGCCGAACCGATGCCAGCATGGCCGTAGGTCACGTTGTCCTTTTCTCTAAGGATCCAGGCGATCAACTCGCCGACGTCCTTCGCCGCCACGCCCGATTTCGTGACCAGCGACATCGGCACATCGGTGATCCGACCGATATGATCGAAGTCGTTCACCGGATCGTAGCGCAAATTGTCGTACAGCGCCGGCGAAGTCGAATGCGCGATATGCCAGATCGCGATTGTGTAGCCGTCGGCCGGACGCTGCGCCACCCGGCCCATGCCGGTCGTGCCGCCAGCCCCACTGAGATTCTCGATCACGATGCTCTGACCGAGGTCGCGCGCCATCGATTCCGCGATCAGCCGAGCGACCGTGTCCGTCGGTCCGCCTGCCGCCGTCGGCACTATCAACGTTATTGGACGGTTTGGAAATGCGCCCTGCGCCACCGCGGAGGTCGCCAAACCGAACGCCACGAGCGTCGCGAGCGCCGCCGTCTTCAAATTGAAGCCCATAATCGATCCTCCCTTGCGCCGGACGTGGCTCGCCCTGGCGATCGCCACATTCAAGGGCCTTCGTCGACACAAGACAATTTCCATTTAATTATATATTTTATCGATATAATATTCAGCCGATGGAACTTGAGCAAATGCGCTGCTTCGTCGCGGTCGCGGAGGAGCTTCATTTCGGCCGCGCCGCGCGGCGGTTGGAGATGCTGCCCGCTGCCCTTGGCCGCCGGATCCGCCAGTTGGAGGACGATCTGGGCGTGCGGCTCCTTCTGCGGACGACGCGCAGCGTCGCGTTGACGCCCGACGGCGTCGTTCTGCTGGAGGGAGCGCATGATATTCTGGGCCGCGCGGACGTGCTGGCGCACGATCTGCGCGATCGCGCACGCCGCCCCGGCGTTACGCTTAAAATTGGCGCGATCGATACCGCCGCCGCCGGCCTGGTGCCCGATTTGCTGCAGGACTTCCGCAAGCGCCGGCCGGACGTAATCGTCCAATTGACTGAGGACAAGACGATCCGGCTGCTGCCGCGACTTCTTTCGGGCCGGCTCGACCTCGCGCTGATCCGTCCGCCGGGGCAAATTGACCGCCGTATCGAACACTCGATGCTGTTCCACGAAACGCCCGTCGTCGCGGTGCCCGTCCGCCATACTCTCGCCCGACGCCGCCGCATAAAGATCGGCGCTCTCGCAGATCAGCCGCTGATCGTGCCGGATCGGCGGTCGCGTCCGCACAGTCACGACCTGACGATCAAGTTGTTCGCCCATGCCGGCCTGCGGCCGAACATCGCCCAAGTCGCCGAGGAAAAGCAGACGATTTTGGGACTCGTCGCGGCGCGGCTGGGTCTCGCCATCGTGCCGCGTTCCGCCGCGAGGCTCGGCGCGACCGGAATACGATTCGTTCCCCTTGTCATCGACGCGACGGCGCCACCACGATTGCTGCCGCTCGCTGCGGCTTGGCTTCGCGGCGCGCGCGATCCGGTCCGCGACGAGATGCTTTCGATCTTGCGCGCTCGTCTTCCAACATACGAATTGAAAGCTTAGCCGGCGCATGCAGGTTTCCGCAAAGCGGGGACGGCGGCGTCGGTATGACGCGGCTCCACATCGCCATCTGCGACGTTGTCAGAGTTCATCCGAAAGCGATCGAATACGTTTCCCTTTACGACATCTACTTCGTGCTATCGCGCGCCACGATCGAGAATGGAATCGCGCTTAACTGCGGTGCGGGCTCGCCCCGGATGCGCGCGAGAATGCTCCGTCCGGCGATGTAACCGATCTCGCGGCTCGGCACGTGTACGGTCGTAAGACTTGGCTCTACGACAGACGCGATGGGCAGATCGTGGAAACCCGCGATTCCAAGTTGCTTCGGGACGGCGATGCCGCGTCTTTTGGCTTCCTGAATGGCACCTACGGCATAGACGTCGCTGGTGAAAAAGATCGCGTCAGGTTTCTCCGCCAGTACCTGCGGCAGAATTATGGCGCCGTCTTGGACCTGCGGCGCCGCCGGAGCGCCGACAGTGAAAATCCTAAGCATCGGCAGCCCCAACTCCTTCAACGCGCGGCGATAGCCGATTTCGCGAAGCTTGGCGCGTTCATTGGTGCGCGACGGCCCGCTGACGAAGGCAATGCGCTTGTAGCCGCGCCCCGCCAACCAGGCCGTCATCTCGTGCGCGGCTTGCTCGTTTGAATAGCCGACGACCATGTCGATCGGCGAGTTGGTCAATTCCCATGTTTCGACGATCGGTATCCCAGCGCGCTTTAAAAATCCGCGCGCGCGCTGCGACCGCGTTACGCCGGTGAGCAGGAATCCTTCCGGGCGGCGCGAGAGGAATGCCGCGACCAGCGCGTCCTCCTCCGCGCTTAGATACCCCGTCTCTCCCAGAACCAGATGATAGCCTTCGGGGCGCAACGCCTGCGAAAATCCGGTGATCGTATCGGCGAAGATCGCGTGCTGCATTGTCGGAATCAACGCGGCAATCGTCTTGCCCCCGCTGCCCGCCGACAGAGCCCCCGCCAGCGCGTTGGGCACGTAACCGGTTCGGTCGATCGCCGCGCGAATGCGTTTCAGCGTACCGGGCGCGACTTTTGCGGGGCTGCGCAAGGCGCGCGATACGGTCATCACGGTAACGCCAGCCAGCTTCGCCACCTCGGCCATGCGGGGAAAGCCCTGTTCGCGCTTCGCCATAGGCTCAGAACCGCGACGACCAGCGATCGGTGAACAGCGGCAGGAAGGCCTCCGGGTCGAAAGGATATTGTTTGGCGGCGTCCGGCCGGAACTCGCCCACGCCCAGCCCCGGACGATCGGGCACCAGATAGGTGCCGTTGACCGGCTTGGGCGCGTACTCGACCAAATCGAAGCGATACGGCACGTCATATTCGCAGAACGATTCCTGCATGAAGAAATTCGTGGTGCAGGCGTCGAGCTGCACGGCCGCCGCCGTTGCCACCGGCCCGAACGGGTTGTGGAACGAAACCGGCGCGTAATAGGCGTCGGCCATCGCGGCGATTTTCTTCGATTCCATGATGCCGCCAACATGGATGATGTCCGGCTGGAGCACGTCGACCTCGTGCGTCTCCAGCAGATTGATCATGCCCGCGCGGCTGGTGCAGCGCTCCCCCGTCGCCAAGCGCGTTTTCATATTGCGCCCGACGGCAGCGAGCGAGGCCGCGTTCTCCGGATCGCACGGCTCCTCGAACCAGAACAGGTCGTAGGGTTCGAGATCGCGCGCGACGGCAATGGCCGCGCCTGGGCTGAAGCGTCCGTGCGCGTCGATCATCAGATCGACGTCTGGCCCCACGCCGGCGCGCACCGCTTCGACGATGGCCGCGGCGCGGCGGATCGACGCCTTTTCCGGTTCGCGCCCCGCATCCTCGAAGGGGTCGAACTTCAAGCCGCGATAGCCCTTGGCGGCGGCGGCTTTGGCGGCCGCGCCGATTTCCGCGGGCGTCTTGCCCGCGCCGTACCAAGCATTGGCGTAGGCCGGCAGTACGTCATGCACCTTGCCTCCCAGCAGCTCGTAGACCGGGCGGCCCAGCGCCTTGCCTGCAACGTCCCACATCGCCATCTCCAACGCGGCGGCCGCGCTGTTGATGATCGGCGAATGCATGAACTCGTTGCGCAACACATCATGCCACAACTTCTCGACGCCGAACACCGAGCGGCCGATCGCGTAACGCGCGGCGAGCTGATCGATCGCCGCCGCCACCGCCAACGGCTGGTATTCGAGCGAGCCTTCGCCGATCCCGCGAATGCCTTCGTCGGTTTCGATCTGGGCGAAGACACAGTTGCGCCAACGCATGCCGACCACGAAAGCCGTGACCTTTGTGATTCGGCAGGCGCGCGTGTCGCGGGCGGGAACACTCGACATGGGATTTCCTCGGCGAAGAGTCATGCGCGCCGCCACCGCGCGCCATCCAGCGCGCAGGCGACGATCCGTTCGACGGTCATTCCGTACTTGTCCTGCAGGTAAGGCAAGGATCCGCATTCGACGTAGCGGTCGGGAATACCCACCCGCACCGTCGGCCGGAAGATACGCGCTTCGTAAAGCGCTTCGGCGACCAACGTGCCGAGCCCACCCGTTACGACATGGTTTTCGAGCGTCATGATCCGATCGACGCCGCTTGCGAATTCAGTCACGGCCTTGGCGTCGAACGGCTTGATCGTCGGCACGTGCAGAATCGATGTTTCGACTCCCTTGACCGCCAGCGCTTCGGCCGCATCGATGGCGCGCTCGGTCATCATCCCGGTCGAAATCAGGCCGAGCCCGCCTTGGGCGTGCAAGATGTAGGCCTTGCCGATCTCGAAACGATGCTTCGCCGGATCGAAGACGCGCGGCACGAAGCCGCGCAGCAGCCGCGCATAGGTCGGCCCGTTATGCGCGGCGACGGCTGCGACACATTGCTCGATCTCCGTCGCGTCGCACGGATCGATCACTACCAGATCGGGGATCATACGCATCAGCGCCAGATCCTCGATCGCCTGATGCGTGCCGCCATAGCCCGTGGTCAGCCCCGGCAATCCGGCGAAGATCTTCACGTTCGCCATCGAATGCGCGCAGGCGATGGCGATGAAGTCGTAGGCGCGACGCGTGGCGAACACGCCATAGGTCGTGCAGAACGCCTTGAAGCCCGTCTTGGCAAGTCCGGCCGATACGCCGATTAGATTCTGCTCCGCCATGCCGACGTTGAAGAAGCGCTCGGGATGGGCGTCGCGAAACGGCAGAATGTCGGTGTACTTCGCCAAATCTGCCGACAGCCCGACGATGTCATTCCGTCCGCGCGCCAACGCCGCCAAGGCTTTGCCGAACGGCGCTTCGACACTTGGGCGCTGACCCGTCGCGAAGTCCTCGCCCATCGCCACGGTCTTGCCGCGCTCAGACATCGTTTTCCGCCAGCTCGCGATCGAACTGGTCCCATTCGCTCGCCTCGACGCGCACGAAATGGGCTTTCTCGCGCTTCTCCAGCGTCGGCACGCCCTTGCCCGGCAACGTGCGCAGCACGATCGCCTTGGGCTTTCCATTTTTCGCGCGCGCGGCGCAAAACGCCGCGACGAGCGCGTCCATCGAATTGCCGTCGATCTCTTCGGCGTCCCAACCGAACGCGCGGCATTTTTCGGCGACCGGCTCGATATCGACCACGATCTTTCCGTCCGCTTGGATGCCGTTGCAGTCGATCAAGGCGACCAGATTGTCGAGCCCGAAGGAACCGCCCGACATCAACGCTTCCCAGGTGGAGCCTTCCTGCAATTCGCCGTCGGAAAACTCGACGAAGATACGCGCATCGGATTTGCGTAAACGCTGCCCCAGCGCCATGCCGACGGCTTGGCCCAAGCCATGACCGAGCGAGCCGCCGATGATCTCCACACCCGGCGTGGTGTCGAGCGTGCTCATTTCCAAGCGGCTTTCGTCGCGCCCGTAGGTTTCGAGTTCCGCCACCGGAATAATCCCGGCCTCGGCGAACGCCGCCCACAGCGCGATCGAGTAGTGTCCCGTCGACAGCACGAAGCGATCGCGGTCCGCCCATCGCAGATTTTCGGGGTCATAGCGCAACTCGTAGAAATAGATCGCCGCGAGCGCGTCGGCGATGGCGAGACCTTGGGCGACATAGCCCTGACCAATACGCCGCGACATCGCCAGCACATGCCGACGGATCGCGTTGGCGCGCGCCTTCAGTTCGGCGATGGACGGATCCGCGCCGGGCGAGTTCCGGATTGCCATGTCAGTCCTTGTCCAATCCGCCGGAGAGATTCATCCGTTCGGCGGTGATGTAGCCGGGTGCGTCGAACAACAGCCACAGCACGGCCTCGGCCACTTCCTCCGGCTCGACGCGGCGGCCGACGGGAATTCGCGCCGTACGCTCGGCGAGAAACTTCTCGATATCGCTGCGCCCTTCGAGTTCGGCGAAGGCGATTTCGGTGTCGCGCTGCATGGGCGTATCCATCATGCCCGGCGCCACCGAATTGACCCGCACGCCGTACGGCGCCAAAGCGACCGCCGCCGCGCGTGTGATGGAATCCACGGCCGCTTTCGATGCGGCGTAAGCCGTGTAGTTCGGCAACGCCATGCGCGACGCGGGCGACGTGATGTTGACGATGCGTCCCCTCTTTTGCTCGGCCATTTTCTTGCCGGCGGCCGACGTCAGAAACGCCAAGGCGCGGACATTGAGATCGAAGGTGCGATCCCAGGTCGACGGCTGCATGTCTAGGAACGCCTCGCCCGCCCCATAACCGGCATTGTTGACCAACCCATCCAAGCCGCCGAGCTTCGCGGCGCAATCGGCGACGAGCTTCGCCGCGTCTTCCTGAATGATGTCGGCCGCATGCGCCACGCCCTTGCATTGCTGGGCGACCGCTTCCGCACCTTTCGCGTCGATATCGACAATCGCGACGTTGGCGCCGCGTGCCGCAGCCCGTATTGCGACCGCCCTGCCCAAACCGCTCGCGCCACCGGTGACGATCAAGCGCAAAGGCTCCCCCCCTCGTTTCGCGCCGTCGATCAAGCTCGCGGCGTCTGGAGTTATGTTATCGCTAACATTTCTCAATGATCAATGGCCGAAACGCCCGCTAGCGCTAGCGGGTCGCGGCCTCGGCTATCCCCACCGCTCGGGCCGGGCAGAAACATTCACACGATCGCAATGATTTGGGCGCGGTGGGGGTTGCACTTTCCCCCGGCCATCCCCATTATATGGATATTCACCGACGACGGTGGATCAGCCGACTGCGGATGTACCAGCGGCAAGACGGCTCCCTCGCGGGGGCCGTTTTTTGTTTCAGCCCTTCAGCGCGTTCGCGTGAAACGCGACGTGATCGGCGACGAAACTCTGAATGAACCAATAGGAATGGTCGTAGCCGTCGCGCCGATTGAGGACGAGTTTTTGTCCCGACGCGGCCGCCGCTTGTTCCAAAGCTTCGGGATGAAGCTGGACGGTCAGGAACTGGTCCGACATGCCTTGATCGACCAGGATCGTGCCCTTGCGCGGCGCTTTGCGCATCAACTCGGATGCATCCCACTCCGACCACGAAGAGCGGTCGCTCCCGAGATAACTGGTGAATGCTTTCTCACCCCACGGCACCGCAACGGGATTCGAGATCGGCGCGAAAGCCGAGACCGAACGCCAACGTTCAGGCGCACGCAAACCGATGGTCAACGCGCCATGCCCGCCCATCGAGTGGCCCGAGATACCGCGCAAACCAGGCAGCGCCGGAAAATTCGCCTCGACGATGCCGGGCAGCTCGGAGTTAACGTAAGAGAACATCCGATAGTGCCCGGCCCAAGGCGCGGCCGTCGCGTCGAGATAGAAACCGGCACCCGTGCCGAAATCCCAATCTGTATCCTCGCCCGGCAGGCCAAGGCCGCGCGGCGAGGTATCGCAGGCGACGAGAATGATCCCATGTTCTGCGGCGAAGCGCTGCGCGCCCGCTTTGATCATGAACGTCTCCTCAGTGCAGGTCAGGCCGGCGAGGAAGTAAAGCGCCGGTACCTTCCCCTTCGCGGCTTGCGGCGGCACGAAGACCGAGAATTTCATCGCCGTCTTCGTCTCGGCCGAAGCGTGCTTGTAGTAACCCAGCGTGCCGTCGAAGCAGCGATGGGCGGAGATCGTCTCGATCGCCGTCATCAGTAGATCACCACCGAGCGGATCGACTCGCCCTTCGTCATCAGATCGAAGGCGTCGTTGATCTTTTCGAGCGGCATCGTGTGCGTGATCATGTCGTCGATGTTGATCCGCCCGTCCATGTACCAGTCGACGATGTTCGGCACGTCGGTGCGGCCTCGCGCACCGCCGAAGGCCGAGCCCTGCCAAACGCGGCCGGTGACCAGCTGGAACGGCCGGGTAGAGATTTCCTGTCCGGCGGCGGCCACGCCGATAATGGTCGATACACCCCAGCCCTTGTGGCAGCATTCGAGCGCCTGGCGCATCAGCGTGGGATTACCGACGCATTCGAACGTGTAGTCGGCTCCGCCCTTGGTGAGTTCAACCAAGTGGCCGACGATGTCGCCCTTCACTTCCTTCGGATTGACGAAATGGGTGAGGCCGAACTTGCGCGCGAGCTTCTCGCGAGCCGGGTTGATGTCGACGCCGACGATCATTTCGGCGCCGACCATCTTGGCGCCTTGGATGACGTTAAGGCCGATGCCGCCCAAGCCGAACACAACGACGCGCGCCCCGGGCTGCACGCGTGCGGTGTAGAGGACAGCACCGATCCCGGTCGTGACACCGCAGCCGATATAGCAAACCTTGTCGAATGGCGCGTCGGGACGAATTTTGGCCAGCGCGATTTCGGGCAGCACGGTGTAGTTCGCGAAGGTCGACGTGCCCATATAGTGGTGGATCGTCTTGCCGCGGCAGGAGAAACGGCTGGAGCCGTCGGGCATCAGGCCTTTGCCCTGGGTCGTGCGGATCGCCTGGCAAAGATTGGTCTTACGCGACAGACAGTACTCGCACTGGCGGCATTCGGGCGTATAGAGCGGGATGACATGATCGTCCTTCTTCAGGCTCTTCACGCCGGGGCCGACATCGACGACCACGCCCGCACCTTCGTGGCCCAAAATCGCCGGAAAAAGACCTTCGGGATCGGCACCCGAAAGCGTGTATTTGTCGGTGTGGCAAATGCCGGTCGCCTTAACCTCGACCAGGACTTCGCCCTCGCGCGGACCGTCGAGATCGACGGTTTCGATTTCAAGCGGCTTGCCCGCTTCCCAAGCGACGGCGGCGCGAATCTTCATCTCGGCGACTCCCCATTCGATACGGCGTCTGCTTTAGCAGATGCCGTTTACGCATGTATATGCCTACAGCCTATTGACTTCGCGGGCCCGCCAAGCGCTATATGTTGTCAGGCGACGGTTCCCGCACGGGAACAATAGGGAAGTCCGGTAGCCATTCCGGCGCTGCCCCCGCAACTGTCAGCGGCGAGTTCGGCCGATCGAAACCACTGGGCAACCGGGAAGGTTCGGCTCCGAGCGAAGACCCGCCAAGCCAGGAGACCTGCCGTCGCCGGTAGGTTTGACTTCGGCCGGGGTGCGCCGTCGGGAAGCCGCGAATGCCGCCTGCGGAAATCCCGCTGCGCGCCCTCGCGTTCCCTCGCCCTTCGGTCCAACGATTGAAGGGCAAGAAAGATGCAAAACCTCCTTGAGATCGGTCCGGGCCGCTTCGTCCGCCACACGCAGGTGATGCCCGCTTCGGCTTCGCGTCCGCATCTGGCGCTCGTTGCGCCAAGCTTGCGCATCGACCGCAGCCGCGACGCATTGCTGACGGAGTTCGGTAAGGACACGCTGAACGATCGTTATCTTCTGCCCGGCGAGTCCTATCAGGATCTATTCGCTCGCGTGGCACGCCAATACGCCGACGATCCCGCGCACGCGCAGCGGATTTACGACTATATGTCAAAGCTCTGGTTCATGCCGGCGACGCCGATCCTCAGCAATGGCGGTGCGGGACGCGGCCTGCCGATCTCGTGCTTCCTCAATTCGGTGAACGACAGCCTCGAAGGCATCGTCGGTACCTGGAACGAGAATGTGTTCCTGGCATCCAACGGCGGCGGTATCGGCACATATTGGGGCGGCGTGCGCTCGATCGGCGAACCTGTGAAGGGCTCGGGCCAGACCTCCGGCATCATTCCGTTCCTGCGGGTGATGGACTCGCTTACCCTCGCGATCTCGCAAGGCTCGCTGCGGCGCGGCTCGGCCGCCGTCTATCTCGACGTACACCATCCCGAGATCGAGGAATTCCTCGAAATCCGCAAGCCGTCGGGCGATTTCAACCGCAAGAGCCTCAATCTCCATCACGGCATCAACATCACCGACGAATTCATGATGGCCGTTCGCAACGACGCGGAATTTGGTCTTCGCAGCCCGAAAACCGGCGCCATTCTGCGGAAAGTGAACGCGCGCCTGCTGTGGCAGAAGATCCTGGAGCTGCGCCTGCAGACGGGCGAACCCTATCTGCTCTTTGTCGATGCCGTGAACCGCGGTCTCGCGCCGCATCAGCGCGAATTGGGCCTTAAAGTCCGCCAGTCGAATCTATGCAGCGAGATCATGCTCGCGACCGGCATCGACCATCTCGGAAAGGATCGTACGGCGGTATGCTGCCTGTCGTCGATCAACATCGAGACTTGGGCCGAATGGTCGGTCGAGCCGCGCTTTGTGGAAGACGTCATGCGCTTCCTCGACAACGTGTTGCAGGATTTCATCGACAACGCGCCCGGCAGCATGGATCGCGCGCGCTACTCCGCGATGCGCGAGCGTTCGGTTGGCTTGGGCGTCATGGGCTTCCATTCCTTCCTGCAAGCCCAGGGCGTGCCGTTTGAAAGCGCGATGGCCAAGGCTTGGAACATGCGCGTATTCAAGCACATCCGCGCGGCAGCCGACGCGGCGTCGGTCAAGCTCGCGCATGAGCGCGGCCCTTGCCCCGATGCCGCCGAGCGCAACGTGATGGAGCGCTTCAGTCACAAGATGGCGATCGCGCCGACGGCGTCGATCAGCATCATCTGCGGCGGCGTTTCCGCTTGCGTCGAGCCGATCCCGGCGAATGTCTACACGCACAAGACGCTGTCGGGTTCGACCGCCGTGAAGAACCCGCATTTGCGGCGGCTTCTGGCCTCGAAGGGGCTCGATTCAGACGCGGTGTGGAAATCGATCCTCGAGCATGAAGGCTCGGTCGCGCATCTCGACGGACTGAGCGACGACGAAAAGGCGGTATTCCGCACGGCGTTCGAGATCGACCAGCGCTGGGTCGTCGAACTCGCGGGCGATCGCACGCCGTTCATCTGCCAGGGTCAGTCCATCAATCTCTACCTGCCCAGCGATATCGACAAATGGGACTTGATGATGCTGCATTGGACGGCGTGGGAGCGCGGGCTCAAGAGCCTTTACTACTGCCGCTCCAAATCCATCCAACGCGCCGCGATCGCCGGCCAAACCGAAGCGAAAACCGAAGGCCCCATGCTGTCGGCGAAAACCGACTACGAAGAATGTTTGGCGTGCCAGTGATGGAAACGATCATGACGAAAGCCGGTCTTCTGACCCCGAGCCACAGCTACAAGCCTTTCCGCTACCCTTGGGCCATCGACTACTGGCGCCGCCAGCAGCAGGTCCATTGGATGCCGGAGGAAGTTCCGCTGGGCGAAGACTGCAAGGATTGGGCAGTCAAGCTCACCGACGCCGAGCGCAATCTGCTGACCCAGATTTTCCGCTTTTTTACCCAGTCGGACGTCGAGGTGAACGACAATTACATGGAGCGTTACGCGCGCGTCTTCCGTCCGACCGAAATCAAGATGATGCTGGCGGCGTTCTCCAACATCGAGACGGTGCATATCGCCGCCTACGCCCTGCTGCTCGAAACCATCGGTATGCCGGATTCCGAATTCGCCGCCTTCGCCGACTACAAGGCGATGAAGGACAAGCACGATTATATGCAACGCTTCGGCGTCGAGACGGACGCGGATATCGCGCGCACGCTCGCCATGTTCGGCGCCTTCACCGAAGGGCTGCAACTTTTCGCGAGTTTCGCGATGCTGCTCAACTTTCCTCGCCGCAACAAGATGCGCGGCATGGGACAGATCGTGTCGTGGTCGGTGCGCGACGAAAGCTTGCATTGCGAAGGCATGATCAAGCTGTTCCATGCTTTCACGGCCGAAACGCAATGCCTGACGCCGGCGGTGCGCGACGACATCGTGGATTGCTGCAAGACGGTCGTCGGCCTCGAAGATCGTTTCATCGACCTCGCCTTCGAAATGGGCCCGGTCGACGGTATGACGCCGGACGATATCAAGCGCTACATCCGCTTCATCGCGGATTGGCGCTTGTCGCAGCTCGGCCTGCCGACGATCTATCGCATCGGCGAGCATCCTTTGCCGTGGCTCAGCGAAATTCTCAACGGCGTCGAGCACGCCAATTTCTTCGAAGCGCGCGCGACCGAGTATTCGAAAGGTGCCACGAAGGGCGCTTGGCACGGCGCCGAAGGCGTGTGGGCCAATTTCGACAAACGCATAACGCGGCATGAAAGCAGCGTCTAATCTGCTTTCGACAATTCTAAGTCGGAGGAGACGTTGACGATGACGCCAGGCGAGAAAATGCGGGATTATATGGCCCAGCCGGGCTTCGTGGTCATGCCCGCAATTTGGGACGGGCTGACCGCCAAGCTCACGGCCAAGAGCGGGTTCAAGACGGCCTTCCTGTCGGGCTCTTGCGTCGCGGCGAGTTGTCTGGGCGGGCCCGATCTCGATTTGATCGGCTTCGGCGAGATGTACGAGGCGCTCAACAAGGCGCGCAACGCCGCGCCCGATTTGCTGATCCTGGCCGACGGCGATCACGGCTATGGCAATGCGATGAATGTGCAGCGCACCGTCGCCGCCTATGGGCGCGCGGGTGCCGCCGCCGTGCTGATCGAGGACAAGCTGACGCCGCGCGCGCTGAGCGCCGCCGGCAAGCCCTGCCTGCCTTTCGAAGAAGCACGCATGAAGATCCGAGCCGCCGTCGCCGCCGCGAAGGAGAGCGGCATTCTAGTGATGGCGCGAACCGATTGCCGCCCTACGCTGGGCATCGACGAAGCCGTCGCGCGCATCGAGATGTATGTGGCCGAGGGCGCGGACATCACCTTTCTCGACTCCCCCGCCGACGACAGCGAAATCCGCCGCGCGGTCGCGGCGTCGGGCAAAGCGCCGGCATTCTCGGTGCTGACCCCCGGCCAGCCGCGCGCCGCACCGTCGCAGAAGGATGCGGCGGCTTTGGGTCTGAAGATCGGCACCTATCCGACCGCCATGCTGTCGCCCGCCATCGCCGGAATCCAGGCGGGGCTCGACGCCATCGGTTCGGGCGCGGCCGAAGCCGCCAGCGCTTTGCCGGGCAAGAAACTGCGCGAAGTTCTGGGCTACGACGACTACGACGCCCACGCGAAGCTGTTCGTCGCCGGGCGTTAATTCCCGAATACGACCGTTTTCGCGCCATCCATCAGCACGCGGCGGTCGATATGCCAAGCGATCGCGCGCGATAGCACGCGACGCTCGATGTCCCTTCCCTTGCGGACCAGATCGTCGGGCGTGTCGCGATGGCTGATGCGCTCGACGTCCTGTTCGATAATCGGACCTTCGTCGAGATCGGCGGTGACGTAATGCGCCGTGGCACCGATCAGCTTCACGCCGCGTGCATGCGCCTGATGATAGGGTTTTGCCCCCTTGAATCCGGGTAAAAAGGAATGATGGATGTTGATGCAGCGGCCCGACAGCTTCGCGGCCAGATCGTTCGACAACACCTGCATATAGCGGGCGAGCACGACGAGATCGGTGCCGGTCGATTGCACCAAGCGCCATAGTTCCGCTTCCTGCGCCGCTTTGCTCTCGCGCGTCACCGGCATGTAGTGGAACGGGATACCGGCGAGATCGTGATGCGTGTACGTCTCGCGCGGATGGTTGGCGACGATCCCCGAAATCTCCATGCGCAATTCGCCGATCCGCCAGCGATAGAGAATATCGGCAAGGCAATGGTCGAATTTGGAAACGAGCAGCATCACCTTGGATCGCGCCGAGCCCGCGACGATATCAAACCTCATGTCGAACTTGGCCGCGAGCTCCGCCATCGCCGCACGGAGTTTTTCGATCGACGCATCCGATCTGGCCGCATCGAACGCGACGCGCATATAGAAGCGGTCGGTCTCAGTCGAGTCGAACTGGTTCGCTTCGCCGATATTGAAGCCGCATTCGAACAAGCGAGTCGATACGGCCGCCACGATTCCCGGGCGGTTGGGGCAAGCCAAAGTTAGCAGATATTGTTCGCTCATCTTCGTTCCTGAATGACCAACCCGAAAACAGCGGCCCCCGTTTCCAGCCAATGCCAGAACGATACCGCGTTGCTGCGGAAAACAGCCAGACGCCAAGCATCGCCCTCGCTTCGCCAGAGTATCACACCCATATGCGCGACGGCGGTGACGGCGACGGCGTCGGGCCCGAATTCACGCGGATGAAGATCGATACCGATACCCTTTTCGAGCACCGCCACGGCATCGCGGCCCGAAATTTCCAGAACGCCATAGCCGCCGCTCTGGTCGATCACGCTAGCCGACGCCGCGATATCCGGCGCAATCGCGCCGCAAGCCAGCCATTTGCCCGGCCCGATGCCGAGATAGTCAATGCCGTCGCGCATCGTCCGTCGGGGCCCATCGACCAAGCCGGATATCGGTCCGCGCGCGATCACCGTTGCGATCTGCGGAACAGCGACTTCGCGCACCGTCACCCCGGGATCACGCGTATCGCCCGCGGGCTTCAGCAAGCTCGCAAACGGGGTCTCGGCGATCAGAACGATCCGATCAGCCACGAACACGCTCCCCCGCCGGATCGATGAAAACTGGCGACACGATCTCGACGACCAGATCGCCGTCGCGCACCGGATCATAGGCGCGGACATGCTGGCCGATCCGCGAAGCCCCACCTTTCAACAGACCAAGCCCGATCCACGACCCGACATGCGGCGAGTAAATCGCCGACGTCACGTAGCCCTCGTCATTCGCGGTCGTCGCCGGCGCGCCGATTGCGAGGAAATGCGCGCCCGCGCGCAGGCGTTGCGTGGCGTCCACGGGCCTCAACCCGACCAGCGTCGGCCGATCGGCGGCGATCAAGGCCGGCCGCTTGGCCATCATACGGCCGACATAATCCTTCTTCGTCGACAGCATTTTGCCAAGGCCCAGATCGCCCGCCGTCGTTTGGCCGTTGATCTCGTTACCCGCGACATGGCCCTTTTCGACCCGCAACACGCCCAGCGCTTCCGTGCCATAGGGCGTTGCCCCCGACTTCATCAGCGCATCGAGCAGTGCTGCACCATATTGCGTTGGCGTCGCGATCTCGTAGGCCAATTCGCCGGAGAACGAGACGCGGAACAACCGGATCGCCGCGTCGCCGAGTTTCGTTTCGGCGCAGGCGAGATACGGAAATGCCGCATCCGAGAAATCGAACGCATCGCCCAAAACATTCTGTAGCAGCGCGCGCGATCTCGGTCCCGCCACGGCGTATTGCGACCACGCCTCGGTCACCGAGGCGAGCGTCACACGCAAATCTGGGCGCAGCACTTGACGGCAGAATTCGAGATTCTGCATCGCGCGCGCCGCATTGGCGGTCGTCGTCGAGACGATGAAATGTTCGGGTCCGAGGCGCGCGGCCGTGCCGTCATCGAACGCGAACCCGTCTTCGCGCAGCATCAAACCGTAGCGCGTGCGGCCGACCGGCAGAGTCGAGAACGTGTTCGCGTAGACGAAGTCGAGAAACGCGCCGGCATCGAGGCCTTGCACGTCGATCTTGCCGAGCGTCGACACGTCGCACACGCCGACATTCGCGCGCACCGCCAATGCTTCGCGCGTAACGGTTTCCAGCCAATCGTTCTCGCCCGGCAGCGGAAAATATTGGGGGCGCAGCCATTGGCCTGTCTCGACCATCACGGCGCTGTTGGCAATGGCCCAGCGATGCCCCGCAAGATGACGATAGGGCCGGAAATGCTTGCCGCGATGCGGCCCCGCCAGCGCGCCCAGCGCCACGGGCGAATTGGGCGAACGCGCGGCGGGCGTGCCCATCGGTCCATCGGCTTGTCCCGACAATCGCGCGAGGATCGCATGGCCGATCACGCCGGATGTCTTGCCCTGATCGGTCGCCATGCCGAGCGTGGTGTAGCGCTTGGCGTGTTCGGGCGCGCGATAGCCTTCGCGATGCGCGAGTTCGATATCCGCGACGGTCACGTCGTGCTGGAAGTCGACGAAGGCTTTCGCCGACGCGCCGACATGCCAGAACGCCGCGATGTTGGATGGCTCGTCATCCGCGCGAGGCGCCTCGCCCACTGCCTTAGCGAAGCCGAGTTCAGCGGCGGCACTCGCACCGGCTTCGTGTCCGCCGCGCAAGGCATCGCCCAGGCCGAACTTGCCCGATGCCGCACCGACAAGCGTGCCGACACGGTTGGTTTCCGATGCCAAAATCGCCGCGCGCGTCGGCGACCAGACCGGCTTGTCGCCCAAATGCGTCGCGATGCCGATGGCGGGATTGAAGCCGCCCGATACGGCGATCAGATCGGCCGCAAGCGTTTCACGGCCTTGCGCCGTTTCGACGATCGCCGCGCGCACGCCGTGCCGCCCGCCGTTGCTGGCCACGACACGGCCTTGGATCGTGCGGATACCGACCTTGGCCGCTTTCATGGTCAACGCGGACGCCGCATCGCCGCGCGGATCGACGATCGTGGTCGCGGCACCGCTCGCCGCGAGATCGAAGGCCGAGTACCAGCCATCGTCGCTGCTCGCGAACACCACTGCCTTGTCGGTGAGACGCACGGCGAAACGGTTGACATAGCTGCGCGCGGCGGAGGCCAGCATGATCCCCGGCCGATCATTGTCGGCGAAGGCGATGGGGCGCTCGACGGCACCCGTCGCCAGAATGGCGCGCTTGACGACAAACCGCCAATAACGCTGGCGCGGCATATGCGCGGGCGGCACGGGCACATGATCGGCGACGCGCTCCAACGCGCCGAATTCGCCGCCGTCATACGCGCCGAACACTTGCGTGCGCCGGAATATCCGCACTTCCGGCATCGCGCTAAGTTTGAGGACCGTATCCTTTGCCCAGTCGAGACCATCGCGGCCATCGATTGAATGGGTCTCGGACAGCAAGCGCCCGCCCAAGCGGAAATCGTCGTCGCAGAGTATGACCCGCACCCCAGCGCGCGCGGCGGCCAACGCCGCCGCGAGACCGGCAGGCCCCGCGCCGATCACCAGCACATCGGCGAAGGCGATCGCTGATTCGTAGCCGTCGGGATCGGGTTCGCCGCTGGCGCGGCCCAACCCGGCGGCGCGGCGGATCAAAGGCTCGTAGACTTTCTCCCACAACGCTGCCGGCCACATGAAGGTCTTGTAGTAGAACCCGGCCGACAGTAGCGGCGCCACGAAACGATGCGCCGCGCGGACATCCCATTCCAAGCTCGGCCAGCGGTTCTGGCTCGCCGCCTCCAAACCTTCGTAAAGCTCGATCATCGTCGCCTTGATATTGGGCTCGCGCCGCGCGCCGGTGCGCAATTCGACCAGCGCGTTGGGTTCCTCCGGCCCGGCGGTGAACACGCCGCGTGGCCGGTGATACTTGAACGAGCGTCCGACCAGCTTCACCCCGTTCGCGAGCAGCGCCGAGGCGAGCGTATCGCCCGCCACACCTTCGTAGCTTCGCCCGTCAAACGTGAAGCCCCGCGTATCGGCACGGTCGATCGCCCCGCCGCTCTCCAAGCGCCGCATTATCGCGCAAGCTCCGCGCCGTCGATGCGATGCGTGCGCGTATCGCGCGTCACGACCAGCCAGGACCGGCAGCCGGACGCGTGGTACCAAAATTCGCGATGCATGCCCGCCTTGTTGTCGCGCAGATTGACGTATTCGTGGAACACCGCCGCGCCGCCGTCAACCGGGCGCGTCGCGGTCGCGTCGCCGAGATAGGAAAATTCCCGCGCGTCGCGTTCGCCGCAATAGGGACAAGGAATACGCATCTCGCCTCAATGCAGATTGGGCTGGGCGCCTTGGCCCTTTTCGTCGATCACCGCCCCGGTCGCAAAACGGTCGAGGCGATAGACGGTCGCGATCGGATGGGGTGCATCGCGGGCGATCAAATGCGCGAAACACAACCCCGAAGCCGGCGTCGCCTTGAACCCGCCATAGCACCAGCCAGCGTTCAGATAGAGCCCGTCGACCGGCGTGCGGTCTATGATCGGCGAGCCGTCCATCGACATGTCCATGATACCGCCCCAGCTACGCAGCAAACGCAAACGGCCGATCATCGGCAGGATCGCCATGCCGCCTTCGCAAACGTCCTCGACCACCGGCAGGTTGCCGCGCTGGGCGTAGGAATTGTAGCCGTCGATATCGCCGCCGAAGACCAGCCCGCCCTTGTTCGATTGGCTGACATAGAAATGGCCCGCGCCGAAAGTGATGACGCCGTCAATCAACGGCTTCACGCCTTCGGACACGAAAGCTTGCAGTACATGGCTTTCGATCGGCAGGCGTAAACCCGCCAGCGACGCAACGCGCGAGGAATTGCCCGCGACCGCTAGACCGATCTTGCCCGCGCCGATGCGCCCGCGCGAGGTTTGCACGGCGATGGCGCAGCCGGCCGTGTCGCGCTCGATACCGGTCACTTCGCAGTTCTGGATGATATCCACACCCAGATCGCTCGCCGCGCGCGCGAAACCCCAGGCGACCGCGTCATGGCGCACCGTGCCGCCGCGCCGTTGCAGCAAGCCGCCTTTGATCGGAAACCGCGCATTTTCGAAATCGAGCTGCGGCACAAGCTTCGCGACCGCACCGGCGTCGAGCAGCTCGGCATCGACGTCTTCAAGCCGCATCGCGTTGCCGCGCCGCGCATAGGCATCGCGCTGCGCGTCCGAATGGTAGAGATTGAGCACACCGCGCTGGCTGACCATCGCGTTGAAGTTCAGCGCTTGCTCCAAGCCTTCCCAAAGCTTCAGCGATTTTTCGTAGAACGGGATATTGCCGGGCAGCAGATAATTGGAGCGCACGATCGTCGTATTGCGCCCGACATTGCCGCCGCCGACCCACCCTTTCTCCAGTACCGCCACGTTGCGGACGCCGAATTCGCGCGCGAGGTAATAGGCCGTCGCGAGCCCATGCCCGCCGCCGCCCACGATCACGACGTCGTAGCCGGGCTTGGGCGACGCGTCGCGCCAATGCGGCGTCCAGTCGCGATTGCCGGTCAGCGCATGGCGCAGCAGGGAGAAGACGGAGAACTTCATGCGCGGCTTAGGACTTGTAAATGTCCTTATAGGTGTCGCGCAAAACGTTCTTTTGGACCTTGCCCATGGCGTTGCGTGGCAGATCGTCGACGAAGATCACGCGCTTGGGCTGCTTGAACTTCGCCAAGCGATCCGCGAGGGCGGCGACGATCTGCGCTTCGGTCACCGTGGCACCCGGATTGCGCACCACGACGGCGGTCACGCCCTCGCCGAAATCCGCATGCGCGATGCCGATCACGGCGCTTTCGAATACGCCCGGAATCGCGTCGATCTCCGCCTCGATCTCCTTCGGGTATACGTTGAATCCGCCGGTGATGATCAGGTCCTTGCCGCGCCCGACGATATGCACGTAGCCCTTAGAATCGATCTTGCCAAGATCGCCAGTGATGAAGAACCCGTCGGACCGGAACTCCGCCGCCGTCTTTTGCGGCATATTCCAATAGCCCTTGAATACATTGGGGCCCTTCACCTCGATCATGCCGATCTCGTCGGGCCCGAGCAGCTTACCCGTCTCCGGGTCTGCGACGCGCACTTGGACACCCGGCAACGGGAACCCCACGGCGCCGGGCACGCGATCCCCGTCATAGGGGTTCGACGTGTTCATATTCGTTTCGGTCATGCCGTAGCGTTCGAGGATCGCGTGACCGGTCCGGGCGCTCCATTCGCGATGGGTGTCGGCGAGCAACGGCGCCGAGCCGGACACGAACAGCCGCATGCCGGCGGTGGCTTCCTTGGTCAGGCCGGGCGCTTGCAGCAAACGCACATAGAACGTCGGCACGCCCATCAGCGTGGTGGCCTTCGCCATGCGCGTGAGCACATCGTTGGCGTCGAATTTGGGCAGGAAGATCATCTTGGCGCCGGAGAACAGAACCACGTTCGACGCCACGAACAGCCCGTGCGTATGATAGATCGGCAACGCGTGGATCAGCGTGTCCCTATCCGTGAAACGCCAATAGCCGATCAGCGTGTCGGCGTTCGAGAACAGATTGTCGTGGGTAAGCATGGCGCCTTTTGAGCGCCCGGTCGTACCTGAGGTGTAGAGGATCGCGGCAAGGTCGTCGCCCTTGCGCGGTTCGGTCGCAAATTCGTCCGGCAGCGTATCGATGCCGGCGAGCAGAGAACCCGATCCGTCGGCGCCCAGCGTGACGACCGTGCCGCCGAGCTTCGCCGCCACAGGCTTCAGCCCGGCTTCGCGCGATGGATCACACACGACGATGCGCGGGCCCGCATCGCCGATGAAATACTCGAGTTCGGCCAGCGTATAGGCCGTGTTGAGGGGAAGGAACACGCCGCCCGCGCGTACCGTGGCGAGATAGAGCGCCAGCGCGTCGACCGACTTCTCCGCCTGTACCGCGACGCGGTCTCCTACTTTCAGACCGAGCGCATGCAGGCGGCGGGCGATCCGCCCCGTGCGCCCGCGCAAGGCGCCGTAGCTGACCGACGTACCGTCCGGCAATTCGATCGCGACGCGGTTCGGATCGGCGATACGGGATTCGAGACGGGCGAAGAGATTGGCATTCATATTTCCACCGTTATGCGTACGACTATTGACGCAGAATCTTTGGGGATCAGCCGAAAGGATCGGCAATCTCGACCGACTGCCCGATGCGCGCGGATTCCTGCGCGGCCATGCCCATCGCCGCGGCCCACCAGCCGTCGGTCAGGCTCACCTCCACCTTGCCATTGCCGCGCACGACCTCGGCAAAGCGCTGATGCTGGTAGAAGGTCGAGCCGTTATGGTCGCCGGCCGCGAGCAATTCGGGATCGACAGGCACTTCCAGTGTGCGCGGGCCCGCCGGATCGCGCGGACTGACGACGACTTGAGCCACGGGTGCCGGCCCCAAATGCGCCGGCCAGAACCGACCCGGCCCCGGCACATGACATTCGATCTTGCCGGCTGGACCGACGGCGGAAATCTCTTCTTGGTACTTCGAGCCCTCGGCGAACATGCACAGCTCCAGCATCGCCCGCAGGCCCGATTTGAAATCGACGATCGCGTAGGCGTGATCCCAGATATCGGGCGTGCGGTTGCCGATGCGCTCGTCGAGATGGTTCACGGCCTGCCCACCCGACGCCATCACGCGCACAGGGTCGGACTGCGCGATATGGCGCATCAGATCGAAGAAATGGCAGCACTTCTCGACCAGCGTACCGCCGGTGCGTTCGTTGAAGCGGTTCCAATCGCCGACCTTTTCAAGGAACGGATAGCGATGCTCGCGGATCGTCAGCAGCTTCACGCCGCCCGTGGCCGCGCTCACGCTTTCGATCAGCCGCGTCACGGGCGGCATATAGCGATATTCCATCGCGACCCAGATCGGCGCAGTGTATCGCTTGCGTAATTCCGCGACGCGGGCCGTGTCGGCGGCGTTGGTGAACAATGGCTTCTCGACGAGGACGGGCAGCTGGCGAGTCGCCGCAACCTCCTCCAACTGGCCCAAATGACGGTCGTTGGGGCTGGCGATCAGCAAGCAATTGACGTCCGGCCGCTTTACGAGTTCGGCGACCGAGCCGACGAATTCCGCCTTCGGCGCCAGCGCCTTCGACCGCGCGCGCATTTCTTCGTCGGGCTCGAAAATCGCCGCGATTTCCGCGTCTTTCAGCAAGGCGATGTTGCGTAAATGCTCCTGCCCCATCATCCCGCAGCCGATGACCCCATATCGCAAGGTAACCATGCCTCTCCCCGATTGCGTCGAACTGACCGTTGACGGAACATGCGCCGTCGGCGCAAAGAATGCGTCAGCGAGAATAAAACTTCCATCAGGGAAACGCGTATGACGATCGTTCCGATCACTTCGCCCGACCTCGACGCCGCCGAGGTAAGCTGGTTCGCCGCTCTTTGCTCCGACGACTACGCACAGCTGGGCGTGCCGGACGGCGCGCTGCGCTCGTCCTGGGAACATTGCTCGTCCATCGTGAAGGCGGCCGAAGGCTACGGCTTCCGCAATATTTTGTGTCCGTCATCTTACCAAGTCGGGCAGGACACATTGAGTTTCGTCGCGGCCTGCGCGCCGATAACCAGCAAGATCAATCTGCTTGCCGCCATACGCTGCGGCGAAATGCAGCCGATCATGCTAGCCCGCACGGTCGCCACGCTCGACCACATGCTGAAGGGCCGCCTGACACTGAACGTGATCTCGTCCGACTTTCCGGGCGAGGTTTCCGACAGCGCTTTGCGCTATCGCCGCAGCCACGAGGTCGTCCAGATCCTGCGCCAAGCCTGGACGCGCGATACGATCGATCACGACGGCGAGACCTATAAATTCAAAGGCGTCACGACCGTACCCGCCAAGCCCTATCAGCAGAATGGCGGACCGCTGCTCTATTTCGGCGGCTACTCGCCCGACGCGCTGGAACTGTGCGGCGCGCAATGCGACGTCTATCTGATGTGGCCGGAGACCAAAGATCTCCTCGCCAAGCGCATGAAGGACGTTCACGAGCGCGCCGCTGCGCACGGGCGGACGCTCGATTACGGACTGCGCGTCCACATGATCGTGCGCGATACCGAGAAAGAGGCGCGCGAATACGCCGAATATCTCGTCGCCAAGCTCGACGACGAATACGGCAAGCTGATCCGCGAACGCGCGCATGACAGCATCAGCCTGGGTGTCGCGCATCAGGCCAAGATCCGCGAGCTGGCCGACAAATTCGGCTATGTCGAGCCGCATTTGTGGACCGGGATCGGCCGCGCGCGCTCGGGCTGCGGCGGCGCCCTCGTCGGCTCCACCGATCAGGTGATGACCCAGATCGAAGAATACCGAAAGATGGGTATCCGGGCCTTCATCTTCTCCGGATATCCGCACCTCGACGAGGCGCGGCATTTCGGCACGAAAGTGCTACCCCATCTCAAAACCTGCTCACTGCCTCATGAATATGGCCGCGTGCCGGCATCCACGCCCGCCACGCCGCTCGGGAACGGAGTCCGCCGCTAATGCAACGTATCGACCTCGGCTCCGGCCTGCAGCTCAGCCGCCTCGTCTACGGGATGTGGCGCTTGGGCGACGACACGGACACATCGCCCAAACACGTCCAAACGAAAATCGAAGCCTGTCTCGCGCAAGGCATCACCACGCTCGATCAAGCCGATATCTATGGCGGCTACACGGCCGAGGCGATTTTGGGGACGGCGCTGAAATCGGCACCGCATCTGAGGGCCAAAGTCGAGATCGTCACGAAGTGCGACATCGTCGCCCCCGCCGGTAGGCATGCGCATCGCCGCGTGAAGCATTACGACACCAGCGAAGCGCATATCCGCGCCTCGGTCGAGGCCTCGTTGCGCGAGATGGCGATCGAGCGGATCGACCTTCTGTTGATCCACCGCCCCGACCCGCTGATGGACCATGTCGAGACCGGTCGCGCGTTGGATGCGCTGATCGCCGAAGGCAAGATCCGCGCGGCGGGCGTTTCCAACTTCCGACCATGGGATCTGAGCCTTCTGCAATCGGCGATGAGGAACCGTCTGGCGACGAACCAGATCGAAGCGAGCCTTCTGGAGACATCGCCCTTCACCAACGGCGACGTCGCCTCGATGCAGGAACGTTGCATGGCGCCGATGGCGTGGTCGCCCTTGGGCGGCGGGCGGATTTATGCGCCCGAACACGCGAAGCTGCGCGACGCGCTGGCGAGAATCGGCGCGAAGGCGGGGATCGACGAGGCGGCGGTTGCCGTCGCGTGGCTGCTGCGCCACCCGTCGCGCTTGATCCCGGTGCTCGGCACCAACAATCTCGCGCGCATCGCCAAAATCGGCGACGCGATGAAGCTCGATATGGATCGTGAGACTTGGTTCGAGCTTTACACGCTCGCCATCGGCAAGCCGGTTCCCTAAAGGTTTTCGGCGAAGAAGCGTAAAACGTCGTCGCGCATGCGCGGCGTTTCCATATGGCCGGCGTCAGGATCGACATGGACGCGCAGCGTATTTGTATCGCCGTAGGCGGCCGTCAAATCGGCGAGCGCAACTTCGATCGCGGCTAGCGGCGTCAGCGGATCATGTGCGCCCATCGCGGCGTATTGGGGGCGTGGCGCGGCAAGACCTGCGATCTGACCAGTGCGCATCTTCGGCAAAAGGCCCGGCACCGTCATATAGATTCCGTGCCGATCATGACCGTTTTGTCGGACGAGTTCGCCAATATCTGCGAAGCAGCACAGATGTGCGACGGCAGCGACGCGTGTGTCCAGCGCCGCCAGCCAAAACGCAAGCGTGGCACCCATCGACAGGCCGAACACGCCGATGCGTTTCGGATCGACACCGTCTTGCCCCGTCAACACGTCGATGGCACCGCCAAGATCATTGAGCATTTCGCCGAACAACGTGGTGCCCTTCCACAAATGGCGCTTGGCGGCGGCGGATTCCGGCTCGGTCGCCCGATCGCCGAAACACGGCATATCGAGTGCCAACGCGACGACGCCGCAACGGGCGAAGTCGGCGGCATAGCCGCCTCGCAATGCGGGCCGTCCGTCGATCAGCTCGCGCGCCCCGATATCGTACTTGGCGCCATGCGCGTGCGCATAGACGATCGCGGGCAAGCCGCGCCAGTCGCCGCTTGGCCCGGTCAAAAATCCGCGTACGCGCATGCCGTCGACGCGTTCGAGGAGGAGCTTTGCCGCACGAAAGCCCTCTGCAGGTTCGGGAGCGCTCGACACGCGCCTGAAGCGCGATGGCGCAAAGCCGCCGAGCAAATCCGCCAGCAAAGCGCGTTCGCCGGTCACGCCGCTCCGGCCTTCGCGTGGCGCCCCTGGAGCCGATCGACCAAACGGTGCCGCAGAAGTTTGTCGCCGGCCGGCGCGCCGGCCCACACGTTCTTCAACTGCTCGAAAATAGCGGCACCGTAATCCGCGTAGGGGATATGGACCGACGGCAGCCAGGATGCGATCCAGTCGTTTAACTTGCTATCGTCGACGCCCGCGACGATGCAATCTCCGGGAACCGCGACGCCGTGTTCGTTCGCCAAGCGATACACGCCGTAAGCCATCAAATCCGAAACGCAGAAGACGGCTTTCGGCCAGCCGCCTTTAGCGACAAGCGCTTGAGCGGCAAGATAGCCGGCCTCCAGATGGTGCAGATGCGTCGAACCGGCGATCCGCAAAGCGTCGCCCTTATGGCCTGCCGCTGCCATCGCGGCTTGGTAGCCTTTCACGCGATCGGCGATGGCCGACGACGCAAGCGACGTATGCACCGCCGCAGGCACCGCACCATGGCCGAGCAGGTACTCGGTCGCGAGTCTGCCGGCCGCGAAGTTATCGATCCCGACGAAGGCCGTCCGCTTCATCCCGGCGGGTGCACGGCGCCCGACCATCACGACCGGTTCGCCGCGCTCCAAAAAAGCTGCCAGCATCGGGCTGGCAACCGCGGAAACGACGACATAGCCCTCGACCGATTGCTCGCGCATGGCGGCGAGGTAGTAATCCTGCAAATCCGGCTCGTCATGCGTGTCGCACATCAACATCACGTAGCCCGCCGCGCGCAGCGCTGCCTCGGTCGAGGAGGCGATTGCGCCCATCGCCGGATTGTCGAGATTGGGCACGAGCATCGCGATCACCCGGCTTTCGCCGCGACGCAACGCGCGAGCGATCTTGTCGGGCCGGTAATCGAAATCGTCGAGCAGGGCTCGCACGCGCTCCACGGTGCGCGGGTTGGCGCGGTTCAAATGACCGTTGACGATCCGCGAGACGGTCGACACCGACACGCCGGCTTTCTCGGCGATCGTATTCAAGGAGACGCGGGCGGAATCCGGCTTGCGCGGTCGCTTTTCCATGCCCTCCCCTCTCATTTTTCGGCGTCATCGCCGGTTTCGCAGCGAAGGCAGCTTGACTCCTTTGGCAAACGTTTGCCAATCTAATTTCTAAGGCGACTCAACTCGCCGCCAATTCGCCAGCCGGTATTCCCCGGCGGCTGGGAGGACAACGATGAATATCCAAAAATCTACGCTGGCCTTGTTCGCGACCGCCTCGCTCTTCGCGATGGCTTCCGCCGCAACGGCGCAGACCGTCAATTTGCGCTATCTGTGCTACGCCGACGCGAACGAATGCGACGTGGCGCGCGATCTGCTCGACCGCTTCGAAAGGGCCAATCCGACGATCAAGGTAACGGTCGACAAAGTCGGCTTCGCGGTGATTCGTGAACAGCTCGAAACCCGCCTGCAAGGCGGCGAAGCGCCCGACATGGCGCGCGTCACCAATCTCGGCGGCCTCAACAAATACTATCTCGATCTGCGCCCGTACGTGAATGCGTCCTATTGGGAGAGCAACTTCGCCTCGACTTTGCCCTGGATGCGCGTGGGCGAGAACGACAAGGGCATTTACGGATTCCTCACCCAGATCACGGTCACCGGCCCGTTCGTCAACAAGACGATGTTCGACCAGACCGGCGTGAAAATGCCGGGTGCCGGGGCCACTTGGGACGATTGGGCCAAGGCAACCGCCGAAGTCCAACGGAAGGGCAAGGTCTACGCGGGAATGGTGATGGACCGCACGGGTCATCGCTTCGCCGGCGTGTCGATCAGCTACGGCGCCAGGTACTTCGACGCGAAGGGCAATCCGTCCAACGTCGTCGACGATGGCTTCAAGGCGGTCGCGGAGCGCATGGTGCAATGGCACAAAGACGGCCTGATGCCGCAGGATTTGTGGCCGGGCGCTTCGGGTGCCAAGTGGAGGAACGCGGGCGACATGTTCATCAACAACGATGTCGCGATGGTGATATCGGGCTCGTGGATGATCCAGCGTTTCCAGTCGGACATTGGCGACAAGTTCGAGTGGGTCGTGCCGCCGCAGCCCTGCGGTCCGGCAGGCTGCTCGGCGATGCCCGGCGGCGCGGCGATGGTCGCGTTCAAAGCGACCAAGCATCCCGCAGAAGTCGCGAAGGTCATGGAGTTCATGGCCTCCGAGCCGATCCTGAAGGAGTATTACGAGCGTACCGTCCAGATTCCCGCGCATAAAGGAATCGCGGAAAAGGGCCTGAATTACGGCAAGGACGTCGGCCCCGAAACGCAAGCCGCGCTGAAGCAGTTCACCGCGGACTTCCAGAAGATCTCGCCCGTCGCGCATCAGCTGCAAAGCTATCAGCGTAACGTCGCGATCTTCAACGCGACGGTGAACTATGTGGCGCAAGCCATCACCGGCACGCTTACCCTGCCCCAAGCCTACGCCAAGGTGCAGGAGGAGATCGACAACGCCGTAAGCAAGTAAAGCACCCGCGTCACGAAGGCCGGCGGCGTTCACCCGCCGCCGGCCTTTTTTATTGCTCGCACGACAAAGGGAAACGATGCAGGTCCGGCCGCAAGCCGCGTTCGAATGGCTCTGGAGGACCGTCGGCGATGCGCTCGACGGGCCGATGCGGGCATTACAGCGCCATATCGGCGCGCATCGCATGGCCTATGTCTTCCTGCTGCCGAACATGCTCGTCTTCGGCCTGTTTTCCTTCTGGCCGATGATCCTGAACTTCTACATCGCCTTCACCGGCGGACAGTCCGTCATCCTCGCCAACCGACCGCTGGTCGGGCTCGACAATTTCCGCGAATTGCTCAACTGCCCCTCCTATCTCGATCCTCGGACCTGCGGCGTCGCGGGCTATTCATTTTGGACGGGGCTGTGGAACACTTTGTTCTTCGCGCTGGTCCAGGTGCCGTTGATGATCGTCGTGGCGCTGGCGACCGCGCTGATTCTCAACCGCGACATACGCGCGCGCGGCTTCTGGCGCGCCGTCTATTTCTATCCCGTTATGCTGTCGCCGGTCGTCGTCGCCGTGATCTGGGACTGGATATTGAAGCGGCGCGGCATTCTCAATGCAGCGATCGAAAAGTTCGTCGAGACATGGAATGCGATCGCGCCGACCTTCCTTATGCTCGCAGATTACCGTGCGATAAACTGGCTGATCGACGCGCGTTCGGGCTGGCCAATGTTCTGGGTGATCTTCGTCTATACCTGGGCGCATCTTGGCTTCTACATGCTTATACTGCTCGCCGGGCTGCAAGCGATCCCGCGCGATCTTTACGAAGCCGCGCAGATGGACGGCACGTCGAAGTCGCGCCAATTCTGGCGCATCACGCTGCCGCTGCTGATGCCCACGATGATCGTGGTTCTCGTGCTGTCCCTTATCCGCGCCTTCCAAGTGTTCGACGAAGTCTACGTGTTGACCGGCGGCGGCCCCGGTCAAGCGACGAAAATGATCATTCAGCACATCTATGAAAGCGCCTTCATCGGCGACGCCAAACGCTACGGAATCGCCGCCGCGTCGTCGGTACTGGTCGCGTTGTTACTCATGGTGCTGACCTTCCTGCAGCTCGCCGTCACGCGCAAGAAAGCGGGCAATTGATGGGCACTGTCGACGTCATCCGCTTTCTGACCCGCACGCGCGGCCGCGGCAAGCTGCATTGGTCCGATTGGCTGACCTATGCCTATCTGGTGCTCAGCCTGCTCGTCGTTGTGCTGCCGATCCTTTGGATGTTCGTATCCTCGGTCAAGTCGCCGGCAGCGCTGGTCGAGAACGATCCGCGCATCCTGCCCTACACGCAAGTGACCGTGCCCTCGCCGACCGGCGGACGCGATCAGAACGTTTTCATCCATACGCGGACGGACGGAACGACAGTCGATGTCGCATTCGTCGGGCCCCGCGGGGTCAATGCGCGCGTTTACGAACTCGGCAAACCCGACACGGTATTCGAAGTGCCGCGCACCAGCCTTGCCCGCAAGGAAGTCGTCGATCCGCGCTGGGAGAACTATACCGAGCCCACGCTCGGCTCGACCCAATCGCGGACCTTCAATTTCCTGCGCTATTTCTGGAATTCGACCTTCGTCACCGTGATGGCGACGCTGCTGACGCTGATCGTCAATGCGATGGCCGGGTTCGCGCTGTCGAAATACAAGTTCCGGGGCCGCGACGCGATGGCGCTCACCATCGTCGCGACGCTGCTGATTCCGCCAACCGTCATTCTGGTGCCGCTGTTCATGACCGTCTCGTCGCTCGGCATGCTGAATTCGCTGTGGGGCGTCATCATCCCGACGATCGCCACGCCGACCGGCGTGTTTCTGCTGCGCCAGTACATGCTGACCATTCCCGATGAATTGCTCGAGGCGGCGCGCATGGATGCGGCGTCGGAGTGGAAAATCTTCTGGCGCATCATTCTGCCACTGGCCCTGCCCGCCTTGTCGGTCTTGGCGATCCTGTCGGTCATGTGGCGCTGGAACGACTTCATGTGGCCATTGATCGTGCTGACCCAGTCAGAGGTCTTCACACTGCAACTCGGCCTATCGACCTTCAAAGGTGAGCTCAACGACAATATGCATTATCTGCTCGCGATGACGGTGCTCACACTACTGCCGGTGACGTTGGTGTTCGTGTTCCTGCAAAAACACATCACCTCTGGCATCGCCAATACGGGATTGAAGTGATGGCTCGGCTGGAACTCAAGCAGATCAAGAAAGCCTTTGGCCCGGTGGAAGTCATTCACGGCGTCGATCTTGCCATCGAGCACGGCGAGTTCGTCGTGTTCGTCGGCCCGTCGGGCTGCGGCAAATCCACGCTGCTGCGGATGATCGCCGGCCTGGAAGACGTGACGACCGGCGAAATCGCGATCGACGGACAATGCGTCAACCATGTGCCCGCCGCCGAACGCGGGCTCGCCATGGTGTTCCAGAGCTACGCGCTCTATCCGCATATGAGCGTGCGCCAGAATCTCTCCTTCGGCCTCGAAAACCTCAAAATGCCGAAGGCGGAGGTCAAGAAGCGCGTCGACGAAGCCGCGCGGATGCTGCGGCTCGACTCGTTGCTCGACCGCCGGCCGGGCCAATTGTCCGGCGGCCAGCGCCAGCGCGTGGCGATCGGCCGCGCCGTGGTACGCGAACCGCGTATATTCCTGTTCGACGAGCCGCTGTCCAATCTCGACGCCGAGCTGCGCGTGCAGATGCGTGTGGAGATCGGCAATCTGCACCAGCGCCTGGGCAACACGATGATTTACGTGACCCACGATCAGGTCGAAGCCATGACCATGGCCGACCGGATCGCCGTGTTGCGCGACGGGCGCCTCGAACAGTTCGGCAGGCCGCTAGATCTTTATAACCGCCCGGCCAATCTTTTCGTCGCGGGCTTCATCGGCTCGCCGCGCATGAACTTCCTCGACGGCACGTTCGAGGACGGCGCAGTGCGCCTCAAAAGCGGCGAGCATGTCGCCGTCTCTTGTCATGGCGGCAAGCCGGGGCAAGCGGTGAAACTCGGCGTGCGGCCGGAGCATATCTCTTTGAGCGAAGGCGGAACGCCCGACGCGATGCTGTCGGTTACGCTGATCGAACAGCTCGGCGGCGAATCCTATTTGCACGGCTCGCTCGCTTCTGGCGAGAACCTGTCCGTGCGCCTCGCCGGCCAAACGCAAGTTTCGCGCGGCGATAAGGTCGGCCTCGCTTTGGGCACGCCCGCCGCGCGCCATGTTTTCGACGCCGCCAGCGGCCTCGTCCTCGCCCCTCTCTGATCCAGGTCAACGATGCGTATTTTCCAGAACGTTACGGCGCTCGCACCGCATGCGCACGGATTCGACGCTTCCCTCGACGACGGATGGCGGTTGCGCGTGCGCGCGATGGACGACGGTTTGCTGCGCGTCGTCGTCGAGCCCGCGAAGGGCTTGCCGGTCGATCGTACTTGGATGATCGCGCCCGAAGGCGACGTGCCGTGGGAGGGCCGCGCGCGCGAAGCGACAGCCGGCTTCGCGCCGCCGAAGTTCGAGTTGACGCAGAAAGACGGCGAAGCCGTTCTCACCGCCGGCTTGGTCCGTTTGACGCTGACCTGGGCGCCGCTGCGCCTGGCCGTCGCGCAATGGAAGGACGGCGTCTGGCGCGAGTGGTTCGTCGACCGTGCGACCGGTGGCTTCGTGCGCGAGGATCACGGCCGCAAGATCCGGCATTACCAAATCCGCAACGCGGGCGACCGGCATTTCGGTCTGGGCGATAAGTCGGGCCCGGTCGATCGCACCGGACGGCGCTATCGCGTGTTGCAGCTCGACGCGCTGGGCTACGACGCCGAGATCGGCGATCCGCTTTACAAGCACATTCCCTATATGGCCGTGCAATCGAACGGCGTCGCCGGCGGCATGTTCTACGACAGCCTTGCACCTTCTGTTTTCGATATCGGCGCCGAGCGATCAAACTACCACGGCATCTATCGCTACGTCGAAATCGAGGAGCCCGGACTCGATCTATGGATGATCGCGGGTCCGGACATCGCCTCGGTGACTCGACGTTTCACGATGCTGACGGGGCGTCCCGCCTTGCCGCCGCGCTGGAGCTTCGGCTTTGCGTTCACGACGATGCATCACGCGGACGACGCGAACGGCCAGAAGATCATCGCGGATTTCGCCGAGCGCTGCAGAAGAGAAAAGATCGCGATCAGCGCGATCCATTTCGGCTCCGGATACTCCAGCCGCGGCAAACGCCGCTACGTTTTCACCTGGAACAAGGACAAGTTCCCCGACCCGAAGGGGCTGCTCGCCAAGTTGCGCGAGATGGGATTCCCGACCGTTGCCAATCTGAAACCCGTGCTGATCGACGATCATCCGGATTACGCCGAAGTCGCCAAGGCCGGCGGCTTCATCAAGGCGAGCGATGGCGAGCCCGTCGTCGAGCAATTCTGGGACGGCATGGGCTCCTATCTCGATTTCACCAATGCCGAGACGGTCGGCTGGTGGCAGCGCCGCTTCGAGAATCAGGTTCTCGATTACGGTTTCACGTCGGGCTGGAACGATAACAACGAATACGAGGTCGGCCGCGAGGACTCTATCGCGACCGGCTTCGGCAAGCCGCTCGATGCGACATCGATCCGACCGCTGCACGCCCTGCTGATGACGCGCGCGACCTTCGACGCGACGCAAAACCGCGATCCCGATCTGCGCCCGTTCACGATCACGCGCGCAGGCCCGGCGGGCATCCAACGCTACGGCGAGACCTGGACCGGCGATAATTCGACGTCGTGGCATACGCTCAAATGGAATCTGCGCAACGCGCTGTCGTTGGCGCTGAGCGGCCAGTCGAATGTCGGCCACGATATCGGCGGTTTCACCGGCCCGCGCCCCAATCCCGAATTGCTTTGCCGCTTCGTCGAGATGATGGCGCTGCATCCGCGCGCGGTGATGAATTCCTGGAAGCCGGACGTGGCGCCCGACTGGACGGCCGCGACGGTGCCGTGGCTCTATCCGGAAATCCTGCCGCAGATCCGTGCGGCCCTCGATCTGCGCACCACGTTCCTGCCGGTGATCTACACGCTGGCGCAGGCCTATCACGCGACCGGCGACGCGATGATCCGGCCGCTGTTCCAGGAGTTCCCGGACGACGACGCGGCTTACGCCGACCAAGACGCGATGATGCTGGGGCCGGATATCTTGTTCTCCCCCGTCGTTAACGAAGGGGCGACGACCAAGACGCAGTATTTGCCGAGAGGCCCGGCCGGCTGGATCGAATATCGCACCGGCAAGTTCCATGCGTCCGGTGCGAACACCACAGTCGAGGCGCCGTTGGGCCATCCGCCGATTTTCGTCCGCGCCGGCGCCGCCTTGGTGCTTGCCGCGTCGACGCCCGACGTGAAGCCGCATGACGCGCCGGCACGCCGTCTTTATCTCGCCCTGCCGCCCGGCTCGGGCAAATCGACCGGCCGCCATTTCGAAGACGACGGCGTGACCTGGGGCTTGCGGCGCGGGGCGGCGATGGACCTTTCCATCGCCATCGACTGGACCGCGACGAATGTCGATATCCGCCTAACCGCGAAAGGCTGGCCCGCGGGCCAAGCCGGCGATTGGCGCATCGACGGCGCCGGTGCGCGCAAAGTGAGTCTGACGATAGCGGGTTAAAGCGCGGGCACACTCAGCGCGCCAACGGCGCCGTCGATATGCAGCTTGGCGCCGGTCAGCGCTTGGAGTTCGTCGAGCGTCATGCCGCCGAGCTTCTCGCGCAGCACGAACCTGCCGCCGGCGATGTCGATGACCGCGAGGCTCGTATAGACGCGCGTGACGCAGCCCACGCCCGTCAGCGGCAGCGTGCAGTGTTCCACGAGCTTGGGTTTGCCGTCCTTGGTCACGTGTTCGGTGATCACCGCCACGCGCTTGGCGCCATGGACGAGGTCCATCGCCCCGCCGACGGCGGGCACGCCCTTGGGGCCGGTGCTCCAATTGGCGAGATCGCCGCTCTGCGCCACCTGATAGGCGCCGAGTATCGCGACGTCCAAATGCCCGCCGCGCACCATCGCGAAGCTGGTCGCGTGATCGAAGAAGGCCGAGCCCGGCTTCAACGTCACGGCTTTTTTGCCGGCGTTGATGAGATCCCAGTCTTCTTCGCCGGACTTGGGCGCGGGTCCGAAATCCAGAATGCCGTTCTCGGTGTGGAAGATCGCTTGGCGCCCCGGCGGCTGATACTGCGCCACCATCTCCGGAAATCCGATCCCGAGATTGACGTAAGCGCCATCGGCGATGTCTTGCGCCGCGCGCCAGGCGATCTGCGCGTTAGAAAGCTTTTCGGCGGTCATGGATAGCGCGCCCCCGCTCTGTTCAGATCCTCTTCCTGCGCCGGATTCGGCACCTCGACGATCTTCTGGACGAAAATCCCGGGTGTGACGACATGCTCAGGCGGTATTCGGCCGGGCTCGACGAGCTTCGACACCTGGACGATCGCCGTGGTCGAGGCCATGCACATCAGCGGACCGAAATTACGCGCAGCGGCACGGTAAGTGAGATTGCCGTGCGTGTCGCCGGTCTCGGCCTTCACCAATGCGAAATCCGCCTTCAGCCAGCGTTCCTGCACGTAAGGTCGGCCGTCGAACTCGGCGACCGGCTTGCCATCGGCGAGATCGGTGCCGTAGCTGGTCGGCGTATAGAAGGCGGGTATGCCCGCTCCGCCCGCGCGGATACGTTCTGCGAGCGTGCCTTGGGGCACCAATTCAAGCTCGATTTCGCCGGCGAGGTAGCGTTCCGTGAACACCACCGGATCGGCCGAGCGCGGGAAGGAGCAGATCAGCTTCGCAACGCATCCCGCTTCGATCAGTGCAGCCAAACCGACATGCCCGTTCCCGGCGTTGTTGTTGACGATGGTGAGGCCCTTGGGTCTCTTGTCGATCAGCGCGTGGATCAGCTCGATCGGCGAACCCGAACCGCCGAATCCGCCGATCATTACCGATGCGCCATCACCGATGTGCGAGACCGCTTCAGCAAGGCTTGCGATTGACTTGTTCAAGGCCGGAGGCTCCTTGCCGGTCAGATATCGAAAAAAACGGTCTCGCCGTCACCTTGAAGTCGGATATCGAAACGATAGGTCACTTTCCCGCTCTCGGTCGCGCGCGTACCGATCAGAGTCGCCGCCAAAGCGGGATCGCCGACAGCCTTCAACGTCGGGTCGGCGGCGTTCGATTCCTTCTCGTCCGCGAAATACATCCGCGTATGGAGATGGATGTTGAGACCGCGCGCGAAAATCAGCAACGTGACGAAAGGCGCATCCGGCGCGCCCGCGACCTTGCCGGGTTTGATCGTCTCGAAACGGTAGAGGCCGGACTTGAAATCGGTCGCGGCGCGGCCCCAAAATCCAGGCAGCCTGCCATTGCTGTCGGCTTGCCACATCTCCAGCACCGCGTCCGTCACCAGCGTGCCCGCACCGTCGCGCACCGTGCCTTCTATGAAGATGCGTTCGCCCGCGGCGTTGGCCGGTGCCACGACGTCGAGCTTCTCCTGCGTTCTGACGTTAAGCCCCGCAACCGAGGGCAGCGTCCCGATATGCACGTAAGGACCGGCGGTCTGCGACGGTGTTTCGTTCATCGGTTCCACGGTCATGTCAGTTTCCCTCCGGCCGGTTTCCGAAGAAGGTCGCGCGGCGGCCGCGCAGCACGACATCGAACCGATAGGTCAGGTGGTCGAAAGGCCCTTGATTTTCGAGGTCGAGTTTCGCGACCAGCATGTCGATCGCCGCAGCATCGGCGATCGTGTTGACGATCGGGCATTTTGCGATCAGCGGATCGCCCTCGAAATAGAACTGCGTGATCAGGCGCTGCGCGAAGGCGGCACCGAAGATCGAGATATGGATATGCGCCGGACGCCAATCCGAGCCGTTATTGCGGAAAGGGTAGGGTCCGGGCTTGATGGTGCGGAAAGCGTATCTTCCGTCAACGTCGGTAAGCACACGGCCGCAACCGCCGAAATTTGGATCTATCGCGGCAAGATAGCCGTCGCGTACATGGCGATAACGTCCGCCCGCATTGGCCTGCCAAATCTCGATCAATGCGCCGGGTACGGGGCGCGCGTTCTGGTCGAGCACACGGCCATGAACGACGATACGCTCGCCCAAAGCTTCGGCACCCGTGCCGTAATTCAAGATCAGGTCGTGGTCGAGCGGATCGAGTTTCGTGTGACCGAAGACCGGGCCCGACAAATCCGCCGGCGACTGCGGCAGCGAAAGCAGCGGCCGCCGAGGGCTGCGCAACACGGTCGATTTGTAGTTCGGCACGTTGGGTGCCGGGTGCCAGCGCCGATCGCGCCGGTAATAATCCGTATTCGACATCGTTCCCCCATTCCCCTCCCCGTCGCACCGACGGGTCAATGCCCGCCCAGCCCGCCGACACCGATATGCCGCTCGACGGCATCGCGGTCGCGACGCAGATCGTCGCATCGGCCGGACCATACGATCCGGCCGCGCTCTAACACCAAAGCCGTCTCGCCGAAATCAAAGGCGAGTTCAAGGCGTTGTTCGACCAGCAAAATCGTCATTTCGCCAGTGGCGGCGAGGCGATCGATCGCCGTCATCACCGCGTCGCAAATCACGGGCGCCAGACCTTCCAGCGGCTCGTCGAGTAGCAGCACGCGCGGTTTGCCCAAGATTGTTCGCGCCATCGATAGCATCTGCTGCTCGCCGCCCGATAGTTGGCCGCCGAGATTGCGCCGGCGCTGCGCCAAGCGCGGAAACAGCGTGTAGGCCTCGTCGATCACCGCGCGCGGACGGCTCTTGAGACCGGCGATCAGATTCTCCTCGACTGTCAGCGTGCGGAATACTTCGCGCGTCTGCGGTACGAGACCGATGCCGCCCAGCGCGCGCGACGAAGGCCCTTGCGCGGCCACGCTCTGACCGTCGATTCGGATATCGCCCGCGAAGCGCCGGCACAGCCCCATGATCGCGGCCATTAGCGTCGATTTGCCGACCCCATTGCGCCCGAACACGCAGAGCCGGCCGCCCGCAGGCACGGTGAAGGAGACGTCCTCCAGCACTTGCGAGCGCGCATAGCCTGCGCCGAGGCCGACGACTTCAAGCGTCGCGGCTTGCATGGCCGTAGCTCCCAAGATAGGCCTCACGAACTTTTGCGTCGCGCGCCACATCGGCGGGCGCACCGTCGAAAACAAGCTCGCCCGCAACCAGCACGGCGACGCGCTTGGCGAAACGCATCACAAGATCCATATCGTGATCGATCATCAGCACGGCGAGCGTCGGCGGCAAGCGTTCGAGCGCATGCTCGATACGAGGCACGTCCGATGACGCCACCCCCGCCGCCGGTTCGTCGAGCAGAAGCACCTTTGGCCGATGCGCCAGCGCGATGGCGAGCTCGACCAGACGCTGCTGTCCGTAGGCGATCTCACCGACCTTGCGGCGTATTGCGTCGCCCAAACCCAGCGCGTCGAGTATCTCGTAGGCTTCGTCGTTTGCTGCGGCGTCTCCGCCGAACCGCGCGAGAATTTGCGTCGCCTTGCCCATGCGGCGCAAGACCGTCATCACGACATGGTCGGCGGGAGTCATGTCGGCAAACAGCCGCGTGACTTGAAACGTTCGCACCAATCCGCGCCTCACGCGGGAGACGGTGTCGAGGCGGGTAATCTCCTCGCCCCCGAGAACGATACGTCCTGCATCGGGAACGAGATGGCCGGTGACGAGATTGACGAAGGTCGTCTTACCCGCGCCATTGGGTCCGATCAGCGCGACGCGATCGCCTTCGGCGAGGCGCATCGACACGTCGCGATTGACGGTCAAGCCGCCGAAGCTTTTGGTTACGCCAGCGACATCGAAGATCACGCTCATCGCCGCGTCTCCGATTTTCCGCCGAACAAACGGCGCCGAAGATCGCCCGCACCGCCAGCCAGACCGTTTGGCGCGACGAGCACGACGCCGATCATCAAGCCACCGATGACAGTCATCCAATGGAACGGGTTGATCGCGGCGACCATGTGTTCGACCATCATGAACGCGACCGTGCCCCCGAGCGCGCCGTAGAGCGAACCCACGCCGCCCAGCGCCAACATCACCAGGGCATTCGCCGACAATTCGAACGACACGCCGTCGAGACCGACGACCTGCGTCGCCAGCATCCCCAAGGCGCCGCCGGTACCCGCAATGGCGCCGGAAATCGCATACATACGCAACAATTCGGGGCGGATCGACACGCCGAGCGCTTCGATCCGCACCGGATCTTCCTTTGCGCCCCGGCACAGCATCGCGAAGGGCGAGCGCGCGACGACGGCGAGGACAATTAGAACGACGACGAGCAGGAAAACTGCGAACAAATACGCGCTGCGTCCCCAAAGATCGAACGGGAACATGCCGAAGATCGGCGCCGGCATCATCCCCGCCAAACCGTCGCTGCCGCCGGTGTAGGCCGAGGCCTTGTTCGCCCCTTCCTGCACGAGCTGGACGAAAGCGATCGACAGCACGAGTTGCGGCAAGCCATGCGTACGAAGCAGCACGGCGCCCATCACGACCCCCACGGCCGCCCCGGCCCCAGCTCCGATCGAAACCAGCAGGAAAGGGTCGGTGATACCGACGCGCAAACAGACGATCCCGGCGGCATAGGCGCCGATGCCGTAAAGCGCCGCGTGTCCCAAGGTCGCAACGCCGCAGAAGCCAACGACGAGATCGAGCGACAACACCAGCAAGGCGATCGACACGATGCGCGTCAGCAAGGCAAGGCTGTCGGGGAACATGAAATACCCGGCGATACCCGCCGCGAAGACGACGAGGATGCCGTAAACGTCGCGCCGATAGGCGGGCCATACCCCGCGCGCGGCGTCGGACAAGGGAGGATGGCGCATCATCATCGCGCCCGCCCCATCAAGCCGTTGGGATAGACGAAGATCACGACGATGACACAAAGATAGAAAAAGAAATTTCCGAAATCCGGCACAAGATAGCGGCCAGTCACGTCGATAGCACCGAGCAGCAGACAAGCGAACAGCGACCCGAGGATCGAGCCCGCCCCGCCCACCGAGACGACGACCAGGAACGTCACGATGTAGCGCAGCGCGTAGAAGGGCTCAATCGGCAGAAACTCCGCCCCGACCGCTCCGCCGAACGCCGCAAGCGCCGTCGCGACGACATAGCAGCCGAGAAAATAGGCGCTGGTACGCACGCCCAAGGCGCGCGCCATATCGGGCTTCTCGATCGCCGCGCGCAGTTTGACGCCCAATGTGGTGTATTCGATCGCGATCCACAACGCGACGACTACGGCGATGCCGCTGGCGATGACGAACAAGCGATGTCCCGCGATGCTTCGAAAGCCGATGTCGACGGGTGTCGCCAGGATTGGCGGCAGCGGGATCGTCTTCAAAGTCGGCCCCATCAGATAGTTCACGATACCGATCGCGGCGAAGGCGATGCCAACCGTCATAAGCACCTGCATCAACTCGGGCTTCCCGTAAATCCGCCGGTAAAGCAAAGGCTCCAGCGGCAAGGCGATCAGCACCGTTCCGACGACCGCCAATGCGATTCCGGCGAAGTAACCGAGGCCCAATTGCATCGTCGCGTAGGAGGCGAGATAGCCGCCGATCATTGCGAAGGCGCCGTGTGCCAAATTGACCACGCGCATCAACCCCATCATCAGCGATAGGCCGATGCAGATGATGAACAGCGCCATCCCGTAGGCGACGGCGTCCGTCGCGATGCTCAAAAAGATGATCATACCGTCTCGAAGTTTCCCGCGCACAACCGGGACGGCCCGCGCCGCCCCGGCCGTAAGTCGCGCTTACCTTGCCAAACCCGGATCGCCTTGCTCGGGGAAGCTTTGGATTTCCTTGTTGATCCACTTCCCCGACGCGTCCCTGGTGACTTCACGCAGATAGATCGTCTGCGTGATGTGACGGGTTTCAGGATCAATCTTCACAGGCCCACGCGGGCTTTCCCACGCCATGCCCTTCACCGCAGCCACGGCCCTGGCCGCATCCTGCTTGCCGGCGGTCGCTTCGATCATCCTCGCGATCACGCGCATGCCATCAAAGGCGCCGACCGCCGGGAACGACAACTGGTTGGCGTCGCCCAGTGCCCTTGCTGCCGCCGCGACGAAGGCGCGGTTGACGGCCGAGTCGTGCGACACAGCATAATGGAAGCCGGTCAGCATTCCCGCTGCGGCCTCGCCCAGCGCCGGCAGGTCGGATTCCTGCGTCAAGTCGCCGGTCGAAAAAAACCGTACGCCCGCTTGCCGGAGCCCGGCGTCGTTATAGGCCTTCACGAAGCCCAGCGTGGGCGGACCGGACGGCAGGAAAGCGAACAAGCCCTCCGCACCGGCATTGCGCACGCGCTGCATGATCGGGCTGAACTCGGTCGTGTTCATCGGCATGCGGATGGATTCGGCGACCTGCCCGCCCGCCGCTTCGATCGCCTTCTTGAAGGCGTTCTCGGCGTCGACGCCGGGACCGTAATCGCTCACAACGGTCACGAATCTTTTCGTGCCGCGTTCGACCGCCGCCTTGCCGAGCGGCGTGGTCGTCTGAGCGGTCGTGAAAGAGGTCCGCACGACGAGCGGCGATGAATTCATGATCGCCGATGTCGCGGCATTGAAAATCACCAGCGGGACGTTGGCCTGTTCGAGCAGCGGCGTGATCGCCAGCGCGTCCGGCGTGAAGTAAACGCCGCCCAAATACTGCACCTTCTCGCGCACGATCAGTTCCTGGGCGAGCGCCCGTGCCTGCTGCGGATTGGCGCCGGGCAAATCGCGATAGACGATCTCGATGGTATGACCGGCGACGGTTCTGCCGTTCTGCGCGAGGTATGCTTCGACGCCCGCCTGGAAATTCCTGCCCTGCAAAGCGAAGGGGCCCGAATACGGCCCGATGATGCCGATCTTGATCGTATCGGCTTGAGCGGCGCCCGCCGCTCCCGCCATCAGCATAGCCGCCGCGCACAGCCGTTTTAGCCGCGAGACGAAAGTTTTCGACATGGGGGTTCCTCCTTATTCTGGTCGTTGGCGCCGGCCGGCCCGCATTGTCTCAATAGGGCAGCCCGACGTAGTTTTCGGCCACCGCGGCGGCGGCGTGATTCGACTGTGCAATGTAGTCGAATTCCGCCCGTCTTACGCGGCGATCGAAGTCCGTTTCTCCGGGAAACAAGTGTAGAAGCCCGGTCATCCACCACGAAAACCGCTCTGCCTTCCAGACCCTGGCCAAGGCGCGTGTCGAATAGCCATCGAGCCCAGCGTCCGAATGGTCAAGATAGTGTTCCCGAAGGGCATCGAAAAGATAGCGCACGTCGCTGGCTGCGAGGTTCAGCCCCTTGGCCCCCGTCGGCGGCACGATATGAGCGGCGTCGCCCGCCAGAAACAAACGGCCGAAACGCATCGGCTCGGCGACGAAGCTGCGCAACGGCGCGATGCTCTTCTCGATCGACGGGCCGGATCTGACGCTATCGGCCACTTGCGCGGGCACACGCAGGCGCAATTCGTCGAAAAAACGCTGGTCGGACCAATCTTCGAGCTTTTCGCCGAGCGGCACTTGCACGTAATAGCGGCTGCGCGTTGGCGAACGCATCGAACACAGCGCGAAGCCGCGCGCGCCGCTCGCGTAGACGAGTTCGTGCGCAGCGGGCGGCGTGTCGACCAGCAGGCCCAGCCAGCCAAAAGGATAGACGCGTTCGAACTCCTTCAACACGCCGGCCGGCGCGGAAGCACGCGATACACCGTGAAATCCGTCGCAGCCGGCGATGAAATCGCAGATCAGATCCTTGGCAACGCCGTCTTGGACGAAGGACACGCGCGGTGCCGTGCCTTCGAAATCATGGAGCGTCACGTTTTCGGCTTCGTAGATCGTGACACCGCCGGTACTTTTGCGCGCGTCCATAAGATCGGCGGTGACTTCGGTCTGGCCATAGACGGTGACGGCCTTTCCGCCGGTCAGTCGCGCGATATCGACGCGGTGCGACGATTCGTCGAAGGCTATCGAAAATCCGTCGTGAACCAAGCCGCACTTGGCCAGCCGATCGCCTGCGCCGGCTTCGTGCAGAAGATCGACCATGCCCCGTTCCAAAACGCCGGCGCGGATGCGCGAGAGCACGTAGTCGGCGCTGCGCCGTTCGAGGATAACGTTGTCTATTCCTGCCCGCGTCAATAGCTGGCCCAGCAACAGCCCAGAGGGCCCAGCTCCGATGATGGCGACCTGCGTGCGCATGCGATCCGCATCCTCCCCGCCGTTTTGTCGCGGCGTTAACGATATAGTTGTTGTGAATTAGGCTTGACCGCAATGGAGCATTCGATCAGCCTCTTGGACAAATCGAACATAAGGCGGTCCCATGCGCGATCAGGTGATTCCCGCTTTCTGGCTCTACGGCGAGCGGCGCGACGATCGCTTCCCGGACGCGCTGCACATCGAAACGCTGGAGCTGCGCAGCGCGGCCTATAACTGGCGGATCCAGCCGCATCGCCACCACGATATGTTCCAGTTCATGCTGATCGAGAAAGGCGGCGGCGAGGCGCGGGTCGATGGCAGCCCGTATCCGCTGAAGCCGGGCTCGGCGGTGCTATTGCCGCCGCTGACGGTGCATGAGTTCCAGTTCCGCGCCGACAGCGACGGGTTCGTCGCCAGCGCGGCCCGCAGCACGATGCTGCGACTGCTGAAGAACGAACCGGCGGCGGCGGCGATCCTGTCCCAGCCGACCGTCGCGACGATACCGCGCGACGATCCAGCCTCGCGCGATCTGGGTGCCATCATGCGCGCGGCGCTCGCCGAGTTCGCAGGCGGGCGAGCCAACCGCGATTTCGCCCTTTCGGCCTATGCCGAATTGATCGCGATCTGGTTCGCGCGCGCAGTGCGCCGTCATGTCGCCAAAGAGGATCCCGCAACGCCGCCACGCGCCGATCTCGTCCGCCGATTCATCGACATGGTCGAGGCATCGTTCCGCGCCCAAAAACCGTTGACCCATTACGCCAGGATACTGGGGGTTTCCACGACCCATCTGACGCGAACCTGCCGGCAGATCGTCGGCAGGTCCGCGACCCAAATCATGCAGGATCGGGTGATGATCGAGGCCCGCCGCGATCTGGTCTACACAGCTTTGCCGATTTCCCAGATCGCCTTCCAGCTCGGCTTCTCGGACCCCGCCTATTTCTCACGGTTCTTCGCAAATCACGCTGGCAAATCGCCGAAAACCTATCGGATCAGCGGTTAGACTCGCGTCTTCAAATTTGTGTCGCAAGATTTTCCAGATTTTAAAAAGAAAATCTTAGATGTATCGCGTGAGGCGAACTTTTCAAAAAAAATGCGATGCTTTTTTCTGAACAAAGCGACGGCAACTCGCTGGGGCCAACGCCGCAGACAGGCCAAGCCGCGTTTGACCGCCTCGCCCCGATAAAGATCTAAGCGGCGCGTTTGCGCGCTAGGCGTATTGCCGCGGGAATCGGCTCGACGATCGGCACCGAGAAACTCGGCGCCAGAGTGCGCGCCGCTATCGCGAGCGGTCCGCCGCCGATTACGACGGCTTGCGCGCCATCCTGCGCGATTGCCGTTTCGCAGGCCTTGCCCAACGCGGCTTCCAACGCCGCCGGATCCGCCATCAACGCGTGAACATCGCCCGGCGTGAGGCGCACGCCAGTGAATTGCGCGCCAAGCTTCAGCGACGCAGCGCGCTTGGCGATCGACTTGACCAGCAAGGGGGTCGTCGTCGCCACACCGAAGCGTCGCCCGCGGTCCCCCGCTTCCAGCATGCTCGCCTCCGCGATGCCGGTGACCGGCACGGTGCAGGATTTGCGCACGGTTTCGAGCGCGGGGTCGCCGAACGCCGCGACGATGGCGCCATCGAAACCCGAGAAGTCGAACTCGGCGAACAATGCCTCCACCGCTTCGGCGGCTTTGGCGAGCATTGGCTCGTCCACGATTAAGCTCACGCCGAACGCCACCGTCGCCGCGATGATCGTATCGCCCGGTGCTGCTTCGCGGGCGATCGCAGCCATCGCATCGGTTATGCGCGGATTCGTATTGGGATTGACCAGCAAAAACTTCATCACCTGCGAATCCAGCAAGCGCTATGCCAGCCCGGGCGAAGCCCCTTGTCCGGCGGGGCCGGCTGGCATAGTTTCGCCCGCCCTATCCGCGCGATTCCAGCCCGCCCCCAAAGGATTTGTTTTGACCGACCCCGCCGCCGCACCCGCAGCCGGCGCGCCTCTCCCGCGGCGCACTTTCGCGATCATCTCGCATCCCGACGCCGGCAAAACGACACTGACTGAAAAGCTGCTGCTGTTCGGGGGCGCGTTGCGTCTGGCCGGTCACGTCAAGGCGCGCGGCGAAAGCCGGCGCACGAAATCCGACTGGATGGAGATCGAGCGTTCGCGCGGGATTTCCGTGTCGAGTTCGGTAATGACGTTCGAACATAACGGCATCCAGTTCAATCTGCTCGATACGCCGGGCCACCAGGATTTCAGCGAGGATACGTATCGCATCCTGACGGCCGTCGATTCCGCCGTGATGGTGATCGACGCCGCCAAGGGCATCGAAGCGCAAACGCTGAAGCTGTTCGAGATTTGCCGTCTGCGCGACGTGCCGATCTTGACCTTCGTCAACAAGATCGACCGCGAGGGCCTCGACCCCTTCGAATTGCTCGACGAGATCGCAAACAAGCTCGCCCTCGACGTGTCGCCGGTGCTATGGCCGGCCGGTATGGGCGGTTTGTTTCGCGGCAGCTACGATTTGTTGCATCATCGCTTCTACAAGCCGGGCGCCAACGGCGCCTTCGCAAGCGAAGAGCAGCTCAAGGGCCTCGACGATCCGCGCCTGCCGGAATTGATAGGCGATGTGCGTCTGTCGGAATTCCGCGATCAGGCGGAATTGGCGCTCGCGGGCTATCCGGCGCTCGATCTCGAGTCATATCGTGCGGGCCATCTCACGCCGGTGCTGTTCGGCAGCGCCTTGAAGGATTTCGGCGTCGCGCAATTGCTCGATCGGGTGGCGAATTGGGCGCCGAGCCCGCGCCCGCAACCGGCCGTCCCCGCCGCCGTCATGCCCAACGAGGATCACGTCTCCGGCTTCGTGTTCAAAGTCCAGGCGAATACCGACCCGAACCACCGCGACCGCGTGGCATTCATGCGCGTGTGCTCGGGCCGATTGAAGCGCGGCATGAAGCTGAAACATCCGCGCAGCGGCAAAGCGATCTCCGTCGCCAGCCCGATCTTTTTCTTCGCGCAGGAACGCGAAGTCGCGGACGAAGCATGGCCCGGCGACATCGTCGGCATTCCCAATCACGGCACGCTGCGCGTGGGCGATACGCTGACCGAAGGCAAGGCGCTGCGCTTCACGGGCTTGCCCAGCTTCGCGCCCGAAATCCTGCGCCGCGTGCGGCTCGACGATCCGATCCGGGCGAAGCAAATGCGCAAAGCGCTTGAGGATCTAGCCGAAGAAGGAGTCACGCGCTTGTTCCGTCCGATGATGGGCGCGGATTGGATCGTCGGCGTCGTCGGGCAATTGCAGCTCGACGTCCTGACCTCGCGCCTCAAGAACGAGTACGGCGTTGCGATCCATTTCGAGCAGGCGCCGTTCGAAACCGCGCGTTGGATATCCTCGGACGATGCCGCCAAGCTGAAAGCGTTCATCGACGGCAACCGCTTCGCGGTCGCAGAGGATAACGACGGCGCGCCGGTCTTCATGGCGCGAAATTCTTGGGATCTTTCGCGCACGACGAGCGATTGGCCGGCGATCCGCTTCAGCGCCACGCACGAGCGCGCGTGACGACCTACTCGGCGGCGGCGTAGTCGTCGAGCACTGCGAAGATAGCACCCTCGATCAGCGCGTCCGGTGTCGCCGGTTTGCCGGCGGCGCGCAACGCGTCGATTTGCGCCGGGAGAAACTGGCTGACCAGCGTTTCGGGGATCGTCGCCGCACGAAGCCGTGCCAGCATTTCATCGACCGCCTTCTCCGCCGCCGGCGTTTGCCAGTAATAGCGGATGCGGTCGCTATAGCTGAAATGCCGGTCGATGCGCTGCTTGACCTCGTCGCCGTGGCAATGGCCGCGCCAGTAGCCCGGCTGTGCTTGCATGATCGCTTCCATCGCATCGGGCAAGGAAACGCCGGGACGATCGCGATGCAGGATCGCGTCGATGGCGTCGAGCGCGTAGAGCGCTTCGCGCAACGCGAAAGTCAGGCCCGGCCCGACTTTCAACAATGCGAAGCCGTCGCGCACTAAGGCTTGCAGCGCCGCGCGCGTTTGGTAATCGGTCGAGTGCGCTTCGAACACCAAGCGCGAATGCCGTTCGAGCACGGCGCGTAGATGGCGAGTCTTGGCGGGATCGTAGGCGACGAGGTTCTCACTGCTGAACTCCACGCCCGGCTGCACGACGATGCCGATCGCGCGCTCGAACGCGCCGCGCAAACCCATCTTCGCAAATGCGGCTTCGTGTGCCGCGATGGTGCTTTCGGCGGCTTCGGCCGACGTCGGCGTCAGCGAATCAATATGCTCGCGCGCTCCGCCCGGCGGCGGCACTTCGGTGCCGATGACATAAACCGGCGCAGGCAGACCCTGCGCATGCGCGGCTTCCTCCGCCACGGCGGCAAGGCTTGCGGCGCGCGCGGCGATGATCGCTTCCGGGACCGCTTCGCCGTCGTCGGCGCAAGCCATGCTGGCATCGAGATGGATCTTGCGAAAGCCGGCGGCGGCATAGGCGGCGACCATCGTGCGCGCTCTTTCCATTGCCGCTTCGGCCGGCAGCTTGGTCCAAGGATTCGGGCCCAGATGGTCGCCGCCGAGGATCAGTTGATCGGGAGCAAGCCCCTGTTCCGCCGCCAATGCTTCGACGCGCGTACGGAACATCGCGGGCGTCAGTCCGGTATAGCCGCCCTCTTGATTCACCTGATTGCAGGTCGCTTCGACGAGAACCGACTTGGACTTTTTGACGCCGTGCCGGAAAGCCGCCGCCAAGACCTTCGGATGCGCTGAACAAACAGACGTTAAACCTTTGTTATATTTTGATTTATTTGAATCGGCGAGAGCTGTAAGGACATCGGACATAGCGCTGGGACCTTCAAGATAGAATGCGAGATCGAGGATCCGAGCCGTATTTCGATCATGTTGTCACGCTACTTTCATCAAAATAATTCATAAACGATCATATAGATGATTGACTGTGATTTAATCTTCGATAACGTTTCACAAAACTGAAACCTCGACGTTGTCCGATCGCTGATGCAGCCAGACCGAGATACCGTGATCCGCCAGCACCTCTATGCGAAGGGGCAGGCGTCGATTCAAGAACTTGCGGAAGTTGCGCACGCCTCGCTCGCCACCATTCGCCGCGATCTGCTGCGCCTCGAAGACAAGGGTATGGTCGAGCGCACGCATGGCGGCGCGCGTATCGCGGGCAAAATAGGCTTGGAGGTCGCGTTCGAGGCGCGCGAGCTCCAGAACATCGCCGCCAAGAAGGCCATTGCCCAAGCCGCCTATTCCCGTCTGCAACCGGGCACGAGCGTGATGCTCGACGCCGGCTCCACCGTTCTGCAACTTGCGAGGCTGTTGCGCGTGGCGCCAATGCCGCTGACCGTTTTCACCAACAGCTTGGTCGTCGTGCAGACGCTGAACGGCGTCGAAAGTCTGCGCTTGACGCTGCTGGGCGGCCAAGTGCGCCCCGAGAACCATTCGGTGGTCGGGCCGATCGCAGAAGCGACAATCGAGCGTCTATGGTTCGATCAATTGTTCCTGGGGGCCAGCGCTGTTCAAGACGACGGCACGCTGTCCACACCCGACGCGGCAGAGGCGAGCATCAATCTGCGCATGCTCCAGCGCGCCACGCGGCGCTGCATCCTGGCCGACGCCACCAAGTTCGGTCAGACCGCGACGTATGGAGTGGCACGGCTCGAAGCAGCGACCGATCTTATCTCGGACGCGGCACTGGACGCGCGTTGGCGCGCGCGCCTGAGCGACTTCGGGCTGAACCTCACGATCGCCAACGCAGCCGAAGACGAAGCCGCAAATGCTTGAACGCGAGGAAGAAATCGTGCTCGGGATCGATGGCGGCGGCAGCAAGTCGCTGCTGGCGGCCGCCACGCGCCAAGGCGCGGTCGTCGCGCTGCTGCGCGGGCCGGGCGTCAATCCGTTCGACGGTGCCGATTGGCGCGAAGCGTTGGGCGAGACCCTGACCCGTGCCTCGGGTTTGCGGCCTATCGCGGTGGCTGTCGGCCTTCCCGGCTACGGCGAACATGACGGTATGAACGCGCAGCAAGATATGGAGATTGCGCAATCCTTCGCCTGCCCCGCCGCCGTCTATAACGACGTCCAGATGGCCTATGACGGCGCACTCGGAGTTCGGCCGGGTACGCTCATCCTATCGGGCACCGGCTCGATGGCATGGTCGCAAGCCGGGACGCAGTCGGTGCGTGTCGGCGGCTGGGGCCATGGTTTCGGCGACGAAGGCAGCGCTCATTGGATCGGCTTGCGCGCCGTGACGCTATTGAGCCATACGCTCGACGGCCGTCTCGAAGCCCCAGATTTCGCACGCGCGATGCTGCAACTGATCGGAATCGCGGACCTTCGGGATTCCGACAAGGCGCTGACCGAATGGTTCTACGCCCTGCCCCATCCACGCCCGATGATCGCGGCTTTGGCGCGCGGAATCGACAAGATCGCCGTGTCGGGCGACGCTACCGCATTGCGCATATTCGACGAAGCCGCCGACATGCTCGTCGCCCTCGTCCGCACGGCACGCAAACGCTGCCCGCAAGCGGGCGAAATCTGGAGCTATGCGGGCGGCAGTTTCGCCTCGGCCGTTCTAAAAGCCGCGATGACCACGCGTTTGGGGACGCCGTCCGCCCCTGCCTTGCCGCCGATCGGCGGCGCGCTTTGGCGCGCGGCCAAAATGGTCGGCTGGCCGGTCGATGCCGTATGGATCGCGCGCCTCGCCACGTCCCTCGCCGAATTCAAACCCGCTTCGATCAACCTTAAAGCCGTCGACGAAAGATGAGAACGACCATGAACGCCACCGAACGCGTCATCCGCGAGCAATTCGACTTCTGGCGGCGCGCGCCCAAGGCGGCATTCACCGCCGAAGCCGGAAAATCCTACGCTGTCGTGGGCTGCGGGACGTCGGTCCATGTGTCGAAGACCGTCGCCGCCGCCCTGTGCCATCGGGGTTTCGACGCGCGCCCCGTCACCGGCAACGAATGGACTCGCCGCCCATACGACGCCATGGCCGCGTCGATCAGGCCGGACGTGCTGGCATTTTCGCGCAGCGGCGAGTCGAGCGAACTGGTCCGGGCCGCCATTGCCAGCCGTAAGTCCGGTCTGCACGTCACCGGTTTCACCTGCACCATCGACAGTGCGTTGGCGCGGGAATCGAGCCGCATCGTCCATTCCGAAACGCATGCAGAAGAGGATATCGTCATGACGAGCGCGGCGAGTCTTCTGCTGTTGATGGGCCTACGCTTCGCGGGCCTTACCTTCGACATCGACGCAGCCGCGAAGACGGCAGAGGCGACGATGCAGGCGTTCGACGCCAAACTCGGCAACGTGCTCGATGGCCGTTCGCATTACGTGTTCCTGGGCGGCGGCCCGCTTTACGGCATCGCCTGCGAAGCAGGGTTGAAGCTCCAAGAAATGAGCTTGAGCCAGACCGAGGCGCATCATCCGCTGGAGTATCGCCACGGCCCCATCAGCCTGATCGACAAATCGTCCTTCGTGACGATGCTCTATCACCCCGAAACGCTAGCGGAAGAATCGCTGCTGGCCGAGGAACTGCGCATAAAAGGCGCCTTCGTCGTCGGTTTCGGCGGTCCGGGCGATCTGTCGTTCGATCTGCCCGCCGATCCGCTGACGCGCGGCCTGATCGCGCTGCCCGCGTTGCAGATGCTCGGCGAGCGTCGCGCGCAGGCGCGCGGCATCGATTCCGCCGCGCCCCGCCATCTCACCAAGGTCGTGCGCACGGCCTGACCTTCGAACCTTCCCAAGCAACGATAACGTCCGAAAAACAGGAGAACAGCATGAAGGCCATACGACTGACCGGCACGCTCGTCGCCGGCGCCATCGCGTTCGCGGCAATCGGCGCAGCCGCGCAAACCAAGGAAGTCGTCATCTACACCGCAGCACCGGGCGCGATCGTCGACGCGCTGACCGAGCGTTACGCCAAGGAAACCGGCGTCAAGGTTCAGGTCGTGAAGGCGGGCTCCGGCGACCTCATCCGCCGCGTGCGCGCGGAGAGCGCCCGGCCCAAGGCCGACGTGATTTGGAGCGTGGGCGGCGAGCAGCTCGAAGCCAACAAGGATCTGCTGGCCGAATTCACGACAGCCGAGGACGCGGCGATCTTGCCGGCTTACAAGATCAGCAAGTCGTGGTCGCCCTATAGCGGCATTCTCGCAGTTTTCTCGGTCAACACCAAACTTCTGAAGCCCGAGCAATATCCGAAATCGTGGAAGGACCTCGCCGATCCGCGCTGGAAGGGCAAGATCACCTCGGCTCGCGCCGACGCGTCGGGTTCCGCCTTCCAGCAATACGCGACGGTCCTGACGATCTACGGCAACGAAGGCCCGGCGATCTACAAGGCGATCCTCGACAACATCAACTTTGCCACCAGCTCGGGCGTGGTGAACCGCCTTGTCAACGACGGCGAAGCCGCCGTCGGCATCACGCTGGAAGATGACGCGATGCAGTACAAGAAGAACGGCGGCCCGATCGAGATCGTGATGCCCGCCGACGGTACATCGACCGTGCCGGACGGCATGGCGCTGATCAAGGGCGCGCCATCGCCGGAAGAAGGCAAGAGGTTCATGAATTGGGTTCTGTCGAAGCCGGTCCAAGACTACGTCGTCAATGAAACAAACCGTCGGTCGGTGCGCATCGACACGCCTTTCCCGGGTACGCCGATCACGTCGATCAAGACGATCGACTACGACATTCTGAAAATCGCCGCACAACGCGACGAGCTTCTGAGGCAATGGCGGACGATGGCGATCGGCCGTTAGACCATCATGAGGATCGAAGCCTTCAGCGAAGCGAAGCGCGCCGACGCCCCCGACACCAACGAGGACGCGTTCCTGATCCTTCCGGGACGCGCCTACGCGGTGATGGACGGCGTCAGCGACCGGATCGGCAGCCGCTACGGCGGCGTGCTCGCCGGACGCTACGCTTCGCAATTGCTGCGGCGGACCCTCGAAGCCTGGTTGACCGGCCCCGAGGCGAAGCTCGACGATCCGTGGGCGGCGGTCGAGATCGCGACCGCCGCGATTCGCGGCACGTATGACCGGCTCGGCCTAACCGACGCCGTGCGCGGCGATTGGAACCGGCAGATGGCTTCGACCCTCACGCTCGTCACGTTCGCCGGCGACACCGCACACGCGGTGCTCGTCGGCGACAGCGGCTTGCGCATCAACGGCGCGACCGTATGGCGCGAGGACAAAGAGATCGACACGATCTCCTCGATGCTGCGCCGTTTCGCATGGCCGGTTATCGCCGCGCGCGTCGCCGATCCCGACGAACGCGAGCGCCTGTCGCGAAAGGTTTCCTGGGGCGGCACGCGCCATGCCGACGTTGAAGGCGTCATGACGCCGGCGGAGCTAGCCGAGGTCGAAGCCAAAGCGCTCGAATTCTGCCGCATCGAACTCTCCCATGTGCCGCGCGTCGAGGCGGAGGTCATGGTCTTCGGCGGCATCGTGCACGGTCAGGGCGGTTTCCAGAATAACAACGACGCCGTTATGGGTTACGCGTCGCTGAATGGCTTCGGTATCCGCCGCGACAAGATCCGCATCGAGTCCCTGCCGGCCGCCGATATCGACACGCTGGAGCTTTATAGCGACGGCTATTTCGAGCCCGGCAACGCGTTCGGCGTCGATTCATGGGAATCGAAATTCCGCGAAATCGAACGCCGTGACCCGCACAAGATCGCGGAGGTTCTCGCCCCGCGCGGATCGCTCGCCGGTCTGTGGACGGACGACCGCACTTATCTCGGTATCCGACGATGACCGGGGCGCCCGGCCCCGTTTTTGCCTGCATCCCGGCGCCGAACCGGGTGCCCAACAGATAGAGTCCGAGTCCGCCATGACAGCTCTTAGCCTTCGCGCGATCCACAAATCCTATGGACCCGGCATCAAGGTCCTCGACGGCATCGATCTCGAACTCGTCTCGGGCGAGTTCTTCACCCTGCTGGGACCCAGCGGTTGCGGCAAGACGACTTTGCTGCGCATCGTCGCGGGTTTTCACCAACAGGATAGCGGCGAGGTTGTCGCGGACGGCGTGAATCTCGATCCGCTGCCCGCGCACAAGCGCGATATCGGCATGGTGTTCCAAGATTATGCGATCTTTCCGCATTTGACCGTCGCGCAGAACGTCGCATTCGGTTTGAAGGCCCGTAATCTGCCCGCCGGCGAGATTGCCAAGCGGGTCGCGGAGAGCCTGAACACCGTTCGCCTCGCCGATTACGGCGATCGCCTGCCGTCGGCGCTGTCCGGCGGCCAGCAGCAGCGTGTGGGTCTGGCGCGCGCCATGACGATCCGCCCGAAGCTGCTGCTGATGGACGAGCCCTTGTCCAATCTCGACGCCAAACTGCGCGTCGAGCTGCGCGAAGACATCCGCGAAATCCAGCAGCGTTTGGGCATCACCACGATCTATGTCACGCACGATCAGGAGGAAGCACTCGCCGTTTCCGACCGCATCTGCGTGATGAATGCCGGCCGCATCGAGCAGCTCGGCACGCCCTACGACATCTACAACCATCCAAGACGCCGCTTCGCATCCGCCTTCATCGGCACGATGAACTTCCTGTCGGCCGAGTTGACGCAAACCGGCGCGCTGCGTTTGGGCGGCAAGGAATGGCACTTGCCCGGCAAGCACGCCCCAGGTCCTGTCGAGCTCGCGTTCCGCCCCGAGACGGTACGCCTGCGGGCCGGTGGTGCCGCGGACGGCATCGCGCTTTCGGGGAAGATTCTCAAGACGACATATCTGGGCCGCGAAGCCATCCACACCGTCGAGACGCCCGAAGGAACAGTGCTCGTCCAGGTCGCGAGCCCCGCGCGCAGCGAGCTCGACAAGGCGACGCAGGACGTCGAGCTCGACCTTCCCATTGCGGATGTCGTGCTATTCCGGCCCGACGGCTCGCGCGTCGAGCTGGCGCCATGACCCGCCGTGATGTCTGGACGCCGATACTAATCGCCGCCTGGGCGATCGTTCTCGGTCTGCTCGTCTGGCCGCTCGGTAAGATTTTGCTGTCGAGCTTCGTCGTCGACGGCGAGTACACCTTTGCCAATTATCGGCTGATCTTCTCCGAGCCGCGTTTCCTCAATACGATCGGCAACACGTTCTTGGTCGGGTTCGGCGGTATGATCGGCGCGCTCATCCTCGGCGTGGGGCTCGCCTTCGTCGTGTCGCGCTTCGAAATCCGCGGCCGGACCACAATCGAAGTGCTGGCGCTGATCGCCATGGTGTCGCCGCCGTTTATCGGTGCTTACTCGTGGATCGTGCTTTTCGGCGCCAACGGCCTTGTCCGCACGACGCTGGCGAGCATCGGCATCGACATACCGTCGATCTACGGCACGCCCGGCGTGATCATGGTTTTCGCGCTGAAATTCTTTCCGCAAGTGTTCCTGATAACCGCCGCCGCCTTCGCGGCCGTCAGCCGGTCGTTGGAGGAAGCGGCCGAGAGCCTTGGCGTATCGCCCACGCGCCGCCTGTTCACGATCACCCTGCCACTGATCATGCCGGCAATCACCGCGAGCGGCCTGCTCGCTTTCGTCATGTCGATCGCCGATTTCGGCACGCCGCAAATCATCGGACGCGGACTTCAGGTGCTCGCGACTCAGGCATATATCCTGTATTCGGCCGATCTTGGCTCGAACCAGGGTCTCGCTTCGGCGATCAGCTTGATCCTGGTCGGCATCTCCATGGTTTTCGTCCTTTTGCAGCGCTGGATGATGCGCCGCGACATCTATCACAACAGCGGCATGAAGCGTGCGGAGCGCCGCCCGATAGCCGGCTTGAAAAGCCTCTATCTGCACGTCGCCGCCTACGGTCTGGTTCTTCTGGGCTCCATACCGACCATTACGGTGATCTATTATTCCTTCCGCCGCACGCGGGGTCCCGTGTTCCAGGACGGTTTCGGTCTGCAAAGTTACGAACGCGTTCTACAACGCCTCTCCGATCCTATCATCAACACGCTGATCTATTCGGCGATCGCCGTCGTCGCAATCGTGGTCGTCGGCACGCTGCTCGGCTATCTCATCACGCGCCGCCGGTCGCTGGCGACCGGCGCGCTCGACGGGATCTTGACCGTGCCCTACGTCGTGCCCGGCGTCGTCATGGGTATCGCCTATGCCGCCGCCTTCAACGTGGCGCCGCTTGTGCTGACGGGAACGGGGACGATCATCATTCTGGCGATCTTCATCCGCCGACTGCCCTATACGGTCAGCTCCGTCGGGGCGGCGCTGCGCCAGATCAGCCCCAATCTCGAACAGGCGGCGATGAGTCTGGGCGTGCCGCCGGGCCGCGCGTTCCTCAAGGTGACGGCACCGCTGCTGATACCCGGCATCGTCGCGGGCGCGATGATGAGCCTCGTCACCGCCATGAACGAGCTGTCTTCGTCGCTCGTCCTCTATATCGGGAGCACGATCACCATGCCGGTGCGCATCTATATCGCCGTGATCGACGGCGAGTACGGGATCGCGGCGGCGCTATCGACGATTTTGCTGGCGATGACTATCGTCGCAGTCTTGGCGATGTCCTACGCAGCGAAACGCCAATACAAGAGCTGAAAGCGATGCGCCTTCCGCCCGAAACCGCAAGCTGGTGGCTCGCCCCGCGCCGTTTGTTCGACGGAGCGGAGTTCCACGATGGTATGGCATTGCGCATCGAGAGCGGAAAAATCGCAGCGCTCGGCCCCGTTGCCGGCACGGCGCCGGTCGTCACGACCGACTACATCGCAGCCCCGGGATTCGTCGATCTGCAAGTGAACGGCGGCGGCGGCGCCTTGTTCAACAATGCACCGTCGATCGAGACGCTCGCCGCAATCGGCGCCGCGCATCGCTCGCGAGGCACTACCTCGTGGCTCGCGACCTTCATCACCGATGCGCCCGACCGGCTCGACCGGGCCATCGACGCGGTGATCGCCAATGAAGGGGCAAACGGCGTCGCCGGCATCCATATCGAAGGCCCACATCTCGCCCCCGAACGGCGTGGCACGCACTCGGCACAGTATCTGCGCCCCTTCGATCACCGGACGCTCGCCAGCGTCGAGCGCCTACGCGCGGCGCATATCCCGACGATGCTGACCCTCGCCCCGGAGCGCGTCGAGAAGGGCACGATCCGGCGCCTCACCGACATGGGCGTCGTCGTTTCGGCCGGGCATACGGCGGCGGGCGCCGCGCAGATCCGCGCGGCGCTGGACGAAGGCTTGCGTTGCTTCACCCATCTGCACAATGCGATGACACCGATGAATTCGCGCGAATCCGGCGTGGTCGGTGCGGCGCTCGATAGCGAAGCCTTCTGTGGCGTGATCGTCGATCTGAATCATGTCTCAGCCACGACCTTGCGCGTGAGCCTGCGGGCGCGACCACGGTCCGGCCTAATGTTCCTCGTCTCCGACGCGATGTCGACGGTCGGCGGACCCGATTTTTTCGAGCTTTACGGCCAGCGGATCGAAGTCCGCGACGGCAGGCTTGTCAACGCGGAAGGCTCGCTCGCCGGCGCGCATCTCGACATGGCAACGGCCGTCCGCAACGTCGCGACGGCATTGGGCGAACCCGCCGGGCGCGCTTTGGCGATGGCGACGTCGGTCCCGGCGGCGGCAATGCGGCTCGATGGCTGGATCGGCGAGTTTCGGCCGGGCGCCAAGGCGGATATCGCGCTGCTCGACGACGCGCTCAACATACGCGACGTTTTCGCATCGTAGCCTTGACGTTCAAACGAACGCGCCCAACCGAGCGCAGGCGGCGAGATGGCCTTTCGCGACCGGGGCGAGCGCCGGAATGCCGGTCCTACATTCCGTAGCCGCATGTTTGCAGCGCGGCGCGAAGGCGCAATCGACGGGGGCAGTCGACAGATTCGGCGGCGCGCCCGGAATGGCCTCAAGTCGCTTGCCGCGCATCGAGCCGTGCACGGTCGAGGACAACAACCCTTGCGTATAGGGATGCGAGGGTGAGCGGATCACGTCGCGCACCGTGCCGCTTTCGATCACCCGGCCGGCATACATGACGGATATCTTGTCGGAGACCTCGACCGCGACTCCCATGTCGTGGGTCACGAAAATGACGCCCATGCCCATCTCGCGCTGCAACTCGCGCAGCAGCAGCAAGATCTGGATCTGGACTGTGGCGTCGAGCGCCGTCGTCGGCTCGTCGGCCAGCAGCAGTTTGGGCTTGCAAGCGAGAGCGAGCGCAATCATCGCGCGCTGGCGCATGCCGCCCGACATCTCATGCGGATACGCGTCCAAGCGCCGTTTGGCGGACGGAATGCGCACGCGATCGAGCATCTCCAGCGCCCGCGCCATGCCGGCCGTTCTGCCGACTTTCTCGTGGCGCATCACCGCTTCGGCGATCTGCTCGCCGACAGTGAACACCGGGTCGAAGGCCAGCATCGGCTCCTGGAAAATCATCGACACGACGCTGCCGCGATAGTCGCGCGTCGCCGCCTCGTCCATCGCCATCACGTCGTGGCCTGCGACATGGATTTGGCCGGCGATCTGGCTTCGCTTCGGCGGCAACAGGCGCAGCAAAGCGCGCAACGTCACCGACTTGCCGGAGCCGGATTCACCCAGAAGCCCCATCACCTCGCCCTGCGCCAAAGAAAGATCGACGCCGTTGACCGCGTGGACCGTGCGATCGGCGCTCCGGAACAGCACGCGCAGATCACGCATCGTGACGAGTTCTCCGGTCATGACTGTGGCGCCATCCGCGACCATGGTGTTTCCCTCTCGTAGGCAGCGCCCAGCGCAAACAACGTCGCCTCGGCGAAAGGCCGGCCGGCCAACTGGAAGCCAAGCGGCAGACCCGCCTTGTCGAAGCCGCAGGGTACCGATAGCGACGGCAAGCCAAGCACGTTGAACGGGCGGCAAAGCCTGGTCAGCGCCGCCAGCAAGGGCCCCATCGCCGGACCGCCGCCGACATCCGTTTCGGCGATCGTCGGCACGGTCCGATCGCTGACCGGGCAGAGCAACGCGTCGCATTGCCCGAACACGTCGGCGACGAAGCCCGGGATCGCGGCCGCACGATTGCGCAAGGCGTCGAGGTAAGCGACCGCCGGTATAGCGAGACCGGTCGACAAGCGCGCCCGCACCTGTTCGGAATATTTCTCAGGCATATCGGCAAGCCAAGCACGATGGGCGCTTGCGGCCTCCGCCCCTGTGATCATCGTGCCCGCCGCGTTGATTGCGTCGAGATCGGGCATTTTCACTGGGACTAACCTCGCGCCAAGTTTCTCGAAGACCTTCGCCGCCGTCTCGATCGACGCGGCGACTTCGGGATCGATACTCTGATCGAAGTACCCGAGCGGCAGGCCCAGGCGCATGCTCACCACGGGCTTCCCGCACGCAGCCTCGTAATCTTCGACCGGGACGGATGCGGCGGTCGTGTCGTCGGGATCGGCACCCGCGATGATACCCAAAATACGTGCGGCATCGGCAACGCTGCGCGTCAACGGTCCAACCGTATCCATCGACCACGAAAGTGGCATCGCGCCGGCCTTGCTGACACGCCCCCAGGTTGGCTTGATGCCGACCAAGCCGTTGCAGAATGACGGCATACGGATCGAGCCGCCGGTGTCGGAGCCCAGCGCCCCGTAGACGATTCGCGCAGCGACCGCGGCGCCCGAGCCCGATGACGAGCCGCCGGTCATATGCGCGGCATTCCACGGATTGCGGCAATGGCCGTGATGATAGTTATGGCCGGTCGGACCGAAGGCAAATTCCGCCATGTTGAGCGTGCCGAGGTCGACCGCCCCTGCCGCGTCGAGCCGTGCGAGCGCCGTCGCCGTCGTCCCCGCCTTCCAGTCGCGACGTATAGCCGAGCCGCAACTCGCTACGCGGCCCTTGCGGTAATACATATCCTTGTGCGCGAGCGGCACGCCGTGAAGCTTGCCAGCGGCCGGACCTGCATCCGCGCGCTTGGCCGCCTCCAGCGCAGCCTCCTCTCCCAACGCGATGAACGCGTTGATCTTCGGCTGCCAAGCCTTGGCGCGCGCGATCGCCGCTTGCGCGAGTTCGACCGAGGATATCTTTCGGGCCATGACGGCGTCCGCCGCCTCGACCAGAGTCCAGGATGCCGGGTCGCTCATCCCGCCCGTCCCTTGTCCAGCGCCGCCGCGTAGTGCGCGGGCTCGATATCGAAGTCGACGCGGAACAACGCGATCTTCGCAAGCGGTGCGGCCAACGATTTCGCGGCGGCGGCGGCCTGCTCCGGCGACAAAGCGATATCTATCGCCTTCGCGGCGGCGGCGACGGCTTGCGGATCGAGACTCATACGGCACTCCCGGCTCTGGAGTGGCCCGACGATATGTCGGCCATATGGCACGCAACGCGGTGGCCGGGATCGGCCGCCGTCGGCGTCAGCGCAGGCATTTTGGCGCCGCAAACCTCCTCGGCAAAGGGGCAGCGCGTATGGAAGCGGCAGCCCGAGGGCGGATTGATCGGATTTGGCGGATCGCCGGCGATCGGTGCTTCTTGTGTGCGCCGATCCGGATCCATCGACGGCATCGCGGACAATAGCGCGCGCGTATAGGGATGCCGCGGATTGTCGTAAAGCTCCTCGACCGGCCCGATTTCGGCGACGCGGCCGAGATACATGACCATGACCCGATCGGCCATGTAACGCACGACGTTCAAATCATGGCTGATGAAGACATAGGTGAGACCGAACTCGGCCTTCAAATCTTGAAGCAGATTGAGCACCTGCGCTTCGACCGACTTGTCCAGCGCCGAGACGGATTCGTCGAGCAGCACGAGACGCGGCGCGAGCGCCAAAGCGCGCGCGATATTGACCCGCTGGCGCTGGCCGCCGGAAAGCTCGTGCGGATAGCGCCGCCCGAACAGATTGGGATCGAGGCCGACCTTGGCGAGCAGATCGCGGGCACGGCCCCGCGCCTCGCTATCCCGGACGCCATGGACTTTCGGTCCGAAGGCAATCGAATCTTCGATCGTCAGACGCGGGTTGAGCGAGGCGAAAGAGTCCTGAAACACCATCTGCACTTGGCGGCGCAGTTCGGTCAGTGTGATTCCGCCATCGACGGCGCCCAGCGCCTGGCCGTCGAACAGCACTTCGCCGGCATCGGGCTCGATCAAGCGGATCAAAAGTCGCGCGGTCGTCGACTTGCCGCAGCCGGACTCGCCGACGATGCCCAGCGTTTCGCCCTTCGCAACGTCGAAGTCGACGCCGTCGACGGCTTGTACGAGCCCCGTCGTACGCCCGAGCAAGCCGCCGCGGATCGGAAAGTGCTTGACCAGATTCTTGACCGTCAGGAGCGGTTGCGCCGGCCCGCCGATGTCTTCCGTGGTTTCGATGCTCATCGTCAGACCTTCACGTCCATCGCCGAACGCAACGCGTCGGAGAATAGGTTGAAGCAGATCGAAACCACGAAGATCATGGCGCCCGGAAGCGCTGCGACGTAGGGTTGGGAATAGATGGCGGTGCGCAACGTGTTCAGCATGAGCCCCCATTCGGCCTCCGGCGGCTTCACGCCCAGACCGAGGAAAGACAAGCCCGCCGCCAGGATCATCGACACGGAAACAAGCGACGTCGCGTAGACGAAGACCGGCCCCATCACGTTGCCGAGAACATGGACGCGAATGATCGTCAATGCCCCCGCCCCCGATGCGCGCGCCGCATCGACGAAATCAAGCGATCTGGTTTGGGTGGTCACGCTTTCCGCCACCCGCGCGATCGGCGGAATGAACACCACGGTCAGCGAGATGATGGAATTGAGGATGCCCGCCCCCAACGCGCCGGAAATGGCGATGGCGAGCAGCACCGATGGGAACGCGTAAAACACATCGATCGTTCGCATGATCGCCATATTGGTCTTACCGCCGACGAACCCCGCGATCACGCCCAGCGCGGTTCCGATCACGAAAGCGTTGAGCACGGGCACGATGCCGATGAACAGCGACAATCGCCCGCCGTAAAGCAGCCGCGTCAGCATGTCGCGGCCGAGCTCGTCGGTGCCGAGCGGATAGCCGGGCGTCCCGATCGGCCGCAAGCGGCGCAGCATTGCGCCGCGATACGGGTCGTGCGGCGCAATATAGGGCGCTAGGATCGCGGCGAGCACGATCAGCACCAATATGGCGAGGCACACCATCGCCAGCTTGTTGCGCATCAGGCGGTGGACAACGCCCGCCCAATAGCCGCGCGAGGCGGTGGCGGGCGCCGTTTGATTCTGCGCCTTGTCGGCGGTCGCGGCGGCGGTCATGCGCGTTTGATCCGGGGATCGAGCCAGGTCTGTAGGATGTCGACCAGCAGGTTGAGCGTGACGAAGAACATCGCCAGCACCAGGATCGTGCCCTGGAGCAGCGGCAAATCGCGCTGGAAGATCGCGTTGCCGAGCAAAAACCCAGTACCTGGCCACGCGAATACGGTTTCGATCAGAATCGATCCGCCGAGCAAATAACCCAGCTGCAAACCCATCACGGCGAGCGCGGTGGGGGCGGCGTTCTTCACGACATGGAGCAGTACGCCGAGATCGGTCAGGCCCTTGGCCTTCAGCGCGTCGACGAATTCCTGGCTGAGTATGTCAGCAACGAGCGCGCGCACGGAACGCGCCACAATCCCCAGCGGAATGACCGACATGGTGACCGCCGGCAGAATCAAAAACCGGATATGCGCCCAATCCCAGACCCAGTCCGCCGACCCGCCGGGGCCCGCTCCGGTCGCCGGCAGCCAGTTCAGCTGGACCGAGAATACGATCACCAGCACCATGCCCATCCAGTAATGCGGCAAGGATACGCCGACGATCGACAAACCCGACGCGACGCGGTCGATCCAGGTATCGCGCCAGTAGCCGGCGACGAAGCCGAACAACCCGCCCAGAACGAAGCCAATCAATGCGGCCAAGACGGCAAGCATGAAAGTATTGCCCAAGGCGCGCCACACTTCGGCCGCCACCGGCCTGCCGGTCGCGATAGACACCCCCAGATCGCCGGACAGGGCGCGCATGATCCACAACGCGAATTGCAGCGGCAGCGGCTTGTCAAAGCCATAGGCGGCGCGCATCTGGTTCTGCAGGTCAAGCGACGCGTCGGCCGGCAGCACCGAAACCAGCGGATCGCCCGGGGCGATGTGCACCATCAGAAAGCAAACGAGGCTGACCCCGAGGGCGATCGGAACGGCATAGAGAAGACGCTTGAGAAGATATTGAAGCATCGAGCCATGACGGGGCGACCGATGACGGTCGCCCCGCTCTTAGGGTTCAGTCCATCGTCACGGGCGAAAAGTCGATGAACCAGCTTTGCGGCTGGATCACGTTCTTGACCTTCGGCGACGTGGCGCGCGGGCCGACGTCATGCGCCGCCCACAGGAACACCGTCTCGTCGACGATGCGCGCGTGCAGCGCCGCCAAAGCTTTATCGCGCTCGGCCGCCTCGAAGGTCGTGCGCGCTGCAGCCACCAGACGGTCGAATTCGGGATCGTTGACGAAACCCCAATTGTTCGAGGTCGGCGGCGCCATCTTGCTGTCGACGAAGCGCACGAAGGCGAAGAACGGGTCCATCGCCGCGAAAGTCACGTTGATCGCGTTGGAGCCGCGCGCCGTCGGATCCTTGGCGCCGATGCGCCAATTCGTGAACAGCGTGTTCCATTCGACCACGTCGAGTTCGACGTCGAAGAAGCATTCGCGCAGATTCTGCTGGATGAATTCGTTCATCGGCAACGGCATCATTTGCCCCGAGCCCGAAGCGGAAGTCTGGATCTTCACCTTGAGCGGCTTCTGCGCCGAATGTCCCGCCGCCGCCATCAGCCGCTTGGCTTCGTCTGGCGCGTAGCGGATCTTGAACTGCGGATTGCCCCACCACGGATGGCCCGGCGGCACCGAGCCGACCGCCGGCACCATCAGCCCGGCGAGCAGCTCCTTCATCTCATCGCGATTGACGCAGAGATTGGCGGCTTGACGCACCCGCTTGTCGAGCCAGGGCGATCCCTCGACGAAGCTGAATTGCCAAGGCCAAACATGCGGCTGCTGATTGGCGTGCACGGTGAACCCGCGCTGCCTTATCTGGGCAACGGCATCGGGTGCGGGCGCCTCGATCCAGTCGAGTTGGCCCGACAACAGCGCCGCCGTGCGGGCGTTGGCTTCCGGCATCGGAACGAGCACCATACGGTCGATCTTCGGCACGCGCGCCGCGTTCCAGTACTCGGCGTTCTTGGCGAGTTCCAGCCGCTCGCGCGGCACGAAGCGCGTCATCTTCCACGGGCCCGTGCCCGAAGCGTCGGCCGCGAAGGCCTGCCAAGCCTGTGCCGAACGCTGCGCGGCGTCGGTCACGCTCGCCGGCACCGCGGCGAGCTTCGCCGCCCAATGGGCGGGCGACGCCATGAACAGGTTGGTCAGATTGATCGGCAGAAAACTGTCGGGCACCGAGGTCGTAAGCTCGACGGTAAGGTCGTCGATCTTGCGCGCCGACCGCAACGTCGGCATGCGGCTTGCGGTCACGCCGACCTGGCTGGCGTCGAAATGCGGCGCATCCCTGTCGAGCACTTTGCGGACGTTCCAGACGACGGCGTCGGCGTTGAACGGCGAGCCGTCGTGGAACTTCACATTCGGCCGCAGTTTGAAAACCCACTTCGTCTTGTCGGCGGCATCGACCGCCCATTCCGTGGCGAGTCCGGGAATCACGACCGAGGGCTTGTCGGCCGCCGACAAGTCCCACGACGTCAAACCGTCGTACATCGTCAGGCCTGTGAATCGATTGCCTTCGAAGCCCTGGTCGGGCTGCCCAAGCGTACGCGGAATATCGGCCGCGGTCATGCCGATGCGCAATGTGGACTGCGCTTGGACGGCTTGCCCGATGGTCAGCGCCAAGGCGGCGGCGCATAAGCCGCCGAAAAACTTCCCTGCATTCATGTGATGTCTCCCTGTCTCGTCGGCCGAAAATGGCGTCGGCGATCTCGGCGTCCGCGCGGTGGCAACTGCAAGGCAAGTGCCATGCGCCGCCGGGCGCTTCAGCAGGAGCAGTTTCGCCGATTGAGTTTCGCGCCGACGATTAGGTGCCCTTTTTTTAGGCATCCATCGCGCGCCACGCCCAGAATGCGGGGTTCTGAACACGGGCACGAAAATTGAAGGACAGACCCATTGGATCAACAAAGGGGGGCCTATGCTCCATCCGAAAACTCTGGCGGCCGCCGGTCTGGCGCTCGCACTTTCCATCGGCGCCGCTGCAGCACAAGGCACGCTGCGCATCGGCATGACCGCGTCGGATATCCCGCTGACGACCGGTCAGCCCGATCAGGGCGGCGAAGGACAGCGCTTCACCGGCTATACGATCTACGATTCGCTGATCAACTGGGACCTCACCAGCGCCGACAAGCCGTCCGATCTGATTCCGGGTCTCGCCACGTCTTGGGCCGTCGATGCCGCCGACAAGACCAAATGGACTTTCAAAATCCGCGAAGGCGTGAAATTCCACGACGGATCGACGTTCGACGCCGAAGCCGCGGTCTGGAATTTCGAGAAGCTATTGAACCAGCAGGCTCCGCAATTCGATCCGCGCCAGTCGGCGCAGGGTCGTACGCGCATTCCGGCGGTCGCGTCCTATCGCGCGGTCGATAAATACACGCTGGAAATCACGACCAGGGCACCCGACGCCACCTTGCCCTACCAGCTCGCTTGGATCATGCATTCGAGCCCGGCGCAGTGGGAGAAGGTCGGAAGGTCGTGGGAGAACTTCGCCAGGAACCCGTCGGGCACGGGCCCCTGGAGACTGACGAATTTCGTGCCGCGTGAACGCGCCGAAATGGTCCCCTTCGCCGAGTATTGGGACAAGACACGCGTGCCCAAGCTCGACAGGCTGGTCCTCATCCCGCTGCCCGAGGCATCGGCGCGCACGGCAGCACTGCGCTCGGGTCAGGTCGACTGGATCGAGGCGCCCGCGCCCGACGCGATTCCGTCGCTTAGATCGGCCGGTTTCGCGATCGTCACGAACGCCTATCCGCATAACTGGACCTGGCATTTGAGCCGCGTCGAAGGAAGCCCGTGGAACGACATTCGCGTGCGCAAGGCTGCGAACCTCGCGGTCGATCGCGACGGGATCCGGCAGCTTCTCAGCGGATTGGCGATTCCTGCACAAGGCTTCTTTCCGCCCGGCCATCAATGGTTCGGCGAGCCGAAATTCAAGTTGAAACACGACGTCGCCGAAGCGCGTAAGCTGATGACGGAAGCGGGTTACTCCGCGTCGCGGCCGTTGACGACCAAGATCCTGATCGCGCCGTCGGGTTCGGGTCAAATGCAGCCCTTGCCGATGAACGAAGCGGTGCAGCAAGGGCTCGCGGAAGCGTGGATCAAGGTCGACTTCGAAGTGGTCGACTGGAACACGCTGATCAACATCTGGCGGGCGGGCGCGAAGCACGAGACGTCGCGCGGCGCCACGGGGATGAATTACACCTACTTCATCCAGGATCCGTTCACGGGATTCATCCGCCATCTGCAAAGCACCCTCGCCCCGCCGGCCGGCACGAACTGGGGTTTCTACAACGACCCCGAAATGGATAAGCTGTTCGACGCCGTGCGCAACACCTTCGACAAGGAAGGTCAGCTCGCGGTCCTCAAGAAGATCCACGAGAAATACGTCGACGATGCGCTGTTCCTGATGGTCACGCACGACGTCAACCCGCGCGCCATGAGCGCCAAGGTGAAGGGCTTCGTACAGGCCCAGAACTGGTTCCAGAACTTCTCGTCGATCACGATGGCGCCGTAACCGGCGCGATCGGACGATACGGAATGGCCCGCATCGCAAGATGCGGGCCTATTCGTTTGGCGCCGCCTAGCGTGGGGCGTACTAAAGCCGCGCGGCGATGAGCGCGCGCAATTTGACGAGGTCAGCCGAAAACAGACGGATGCCTTCCGCGAGTTTTTCGGTCGCCATCGCGTCGTCGTTCAATCGGCGCCGAAACTCCGGCTCGTCCAGCTTCGGCTCGGCCGGCGTCGTCGGCGTCGCCGGCGCGGCCAGCTTGCGCGGCAATTCGCCTTCCTGTGAAGACAACTGATCGAGAAGTGCAGGGCTGATCGTCAGGCGATCACAGCCAGCCAAAGCCTCGATCTCGCCCGTATTGCGGAACGAGGCCCCCATCACGACTGTGGGAACGCCCCGCGCTTTGTAATGCGCGTAGATGGTCCGTACCGAGACGACGCCAGGGTCGGTTTCCGCGTCGAACGGTCCCTTACCAGCCTTGACGTGCCAATCGAGGATACGGCCGACGAACGGCGAAATCAGGAACGCGCCCGCTTCGGCGCAAACGATCGCCTGGGCGAGGCTGAAAACGAGCGTCAGATTGCAGTCGATGCCTTCGCGCTGAAGCGCTTCGGCCGCGCGCACCCCTTCCCAAGTCGCAGCAAGCTTGATCAGAATGCGCTCGCGGCCGATGCCGCGCGCCTGGTAGCCCGCGATCACCTCGCGCGCCTTCTCGACAGACGCTTTTGTGTCGAACGACAGATCGGCATCGACCTCGGTCGAGACGCGACCCGGGACGATCTTGGCGAGTTCGGCGCCGAAATCGACGGCAAGACGGTCGCACACGGCGTGGACCGCGGCGTCGCGCGGCAGCGACGACTTCTTGCCCCACATGATCGCCGCGTCGACGATCGAGGCCGCCGCCGGGCTTTCAACCGCTTTCAGGATCAGCGATGGATTTGTCGTGCAATCGATCGGCTTCAGGCGGCGAACCGCGTCGATATCGCCGGTGTCGGCGACCACGATCGACATTTCGCGCAGTTGATCGAGCTTCGATTTCTTGGCTGTCGTCATAGCGTCTCTCGTTCGGAATACGTTTGAATCAAACTGCGGCCGGAACGACCGTCGCGCCTTCTTCGGAAGTGCCCGCGACGGCGCGGAATGACGCGAATAATTCGCGGCCCCAGCCATCGGCGTCGCGCGCGGGATCGAGGATTGCGGGTTCGCGGACCGAGATATCGGCCAATACTTCCAACGTCCCCGCCACGGCGTCGATGCGAATCACATCGCCATCGCGCAACCGCGCGATCGCCCCCCCGGCCGCGCCCTCCGGCGACAGGTGAATCGCCGCCAGGACGTTGCCCGAGGCGCCCGACATGCGCCCGTCGGTCACCAGCGCCACGCGCTGACCGCGATCCTGCAACACGCCCAGCGGCGGGATAAGCTTGTGGAGTTCCGGCATGCCGTTGGCGCGCGGGCCTTGAAAGCGCACGACCGCGACGAAATCGCCCGTCAGCTGCCCCGCCCCGAACGCAGCAAGAAGCTCGGCTTGATCGGCGAACACTTTCGCCGGCGCTTCGATGCGCTGGCGATCGGCGGCCACGGCGGAAATCTTAGTCACCGCGCGGCCGAGATTGCCCGCGAGAATACGAATGCCGCCTTGCGCGTCGAACGGCGCGGCGATCGAGCGCAGCACTTCACGATCTCCGCTCTCGCGCGGCGGTTCGCGCCACGCCAATCGAGCGTCGTCGAGCCAGGGCTCGCGCGCGTAAGCCCCCAGCCCCGCGCCCATAACCGTCGTCACGTCGGCGAACAACATTCCGCCGTCGATCAACTCGCGCAGCAAGAAAGCCGTGCCGCCCGCCGCGGCAAAGTGATTCACGTCCGCATTGCCGTTGGGATAAATCCGCGCCAACAATGGTACGACGCGCGACAGCGCGTCGAAATCGTTCCAGTTCAGTTCGATCCCCGCCACGCGCGCCATCGCGATCAAATGGATCGTGTGGTTGGTCGAACCGCCGGTCGCCAGCAGCGCCACGATCGCATTGACCCAGGCGCGCTCGTCGAGCATTTCGCCCGTTCCCTTGGCCTTCGCGCGGGCCAGTTCGACCGCGCGGCGCGCGGCGGCGTCGGTAAAAGCCGCGCGCAACGGCGTGTCCGGATTTGCGAAAGCCGAGCCCGCGACATGGAGCCCCATCGCCTCCATCAGTAGCTGGTTGGAATTCGCCGTTCCGTAGAATGTGCAAGTCCCCGGCCCGTGATAGGCTGCACTCTCGGCGGCAAGCAGCGCCGCGCGATCGACTTTGCCTTCGGCGTGGAGCTGGCGGATTTTGCTTTTCTCGGCGTTGCCCAAGCCCGACGTCATCGGGCCGGCGGGCACAAAAATTGCGGGCAAATGGCCGTAGGACAGCGCCCCCATCACCAAGCCAGGGACAATTTTGTCGCAAACGCCCAGGCACAACACGGCGTCGAAGAGATCGTGCGACAGCGCGATCGCCGTCGACATGGCGATGGCGTCGCGGCTGAACAGCGACATCTCCATGCCCTTGCGGCCTTGGGTCACGCCGTCGCACATCGCGGGCACGCCGCCCGCGACCTGAGCAACGCCGCCAGCCGCCCGCACGGCCCGCTTGATCGCTTGGGGATAGGTCTCGAAAGGCTGATGGGCTGAAAGCATGTCGTTGTAGGCCGTGACGATGGCCACATTGGGCGCATCGCCTGCGACCAGGGCGGCCTTGTCGTCGGCCGGACATGCGGCGACGCCATGCGCCAGATTGGCGCAACCGATCTTGCCGCGCCCGGCGCCCGCATCGCGCATGCGCGAGAGCCGCGCAAGGTAAGCGGCGCGCGACTTGGCGCTACGGGCCGCGATGGCGGCGGCGGTCGATTCGACGACGTCATGGAGCTTCATCGCCGAGTTCCATAGCACGTTCGGCCCGCGGATTCGACGGGGCCGTCCGGCGACTAAAAGATGTCGAAATCCACGCCTTCATCGGCCTGAAGGACATGGGCGTCGTAAAGCTTGTCGTAACCGCGGCGCTCCATTTTCGGCGGCTGCGGCAACGCCTTGCGCCGAATTTCGAGTTCGGCCGGATCGACGAGCAGATCGAGCTTGCGCTCGGCGACGCTCAACCGGATCCGGTCGCCGTTCTTGACCAGCGCCAGCGGCCCACCGACGGCGGCTTCCGGCGCGACATGCAGCACGATGGCGCCATAGGCCGTGCCCGACATGCGCGCATCGGATATCCGAACCATGTCCTTGACGCCCGCCTTGGCGAGTTTGCGCGGAATCGGCAGATATCCGGCCTCGGGCATTGCCGCGGCGCTGCGCGGACCTGCGTTCTGCAGCACCAGGATGTCGTCGGCGGTGACATCCAGATCGGGATCGTCGATCCGCTTCGACAAGTCCTCCAGCGAGGAGAATACGACCGCGCGCCCTTCGTGCTCCAGGAGCTTCTTGTCGGCCGCCGCGCGCTTGACGATGGCGCCGCGCGGCGCGAGCGAGCCGAACACGGCGACCAGGCCGCCATCGGGATCGACCGGTTCGGCGCGCGGGCGCACGATCGTGCGATTGACCTGATCGGCCAGCGGCGCATCGATCAGTTCGCGCAAACTCTTGCCCGAGACCGTCGGCACGTCGAGATGCAAAAGGTCGCGGAGTTCCTTCAGTACGGCCGGCACGCCGCCGCCCGCGTGGAAATCCTCCATGTAATTGTCGCCGACGGGTTTCAGGTTCACCAACACCGGCGTTTCGTCCGAAAGTTCGTTGAGGCGGTTGAGATCGACCTTCACCCCCGCGCGCCGCGCGATCGCCGTCAGATGGATCACCGCGTTGGTCGAGCCGGAGATCGCCAGCAAAACGCGCCAGGCGTTTTCGATGGATTTCTCCGTCACGATATCGCTGGGGCGCAGCGTGGTTGTGCCGATCAATTCGACCGCGCGCTTGCCACTCTCCTCCGCGTTGCGCAGACGATCCGCGTGCACCGCCGGGATCGCCGCCGAATTCGGCAGCGCCATACCCAGCGTTTCGGAAATACAGGCCATCGTCGAGGCCGTGCCCATCACCGCGCAGGTTCCCGCCGTGGTCGCAAGGCGCCCCTCTACGGCTTCGATTTCGGCGGCATCGACATCGCCCGCCCGGTAACGCGCCCAGAAGCGGCGGCAATCGGTACAGGCGCCCAAGCGTTCGCCCTTGTGGCGGCCGGTCGACATCGGCCCGGCGACGACCTGCACCGCCGGAACGTTCGCGGACACCGCCGCCATCAACTGCGCGGGCACGGTCTTGTCGCATCCGCCCAGCAGCACCACGGCGTCGATGGGCTGGGCGCGGATCATCTCCTCCGTGTCCATCGCCATCAAGTTTCGGAATTTGAGGCTCGTGGGGTTGAGGAAAACTTCGCCCAGCGACGTGGTCGGAAACTCGACCGGCAAGCCCCCCGCCATCAACACGCCGCGCTTGGCCGCGTCGACCAGTTCCGGAAAATGCCGATGGCAGTTGTTGAAGCCGCTATAAGTGTTGGCGATGCCAACGATCGGGCGCGCCAGCGCTTCGCTGGAATAGCCCATCGAGCGTGCGAAAGAACGGCGTAAATACGCCGCGAACTCGGGGTCGCCATAATTGGTCAACCCGCCGGCGATACCCCGCCGCTTGGTGTGGTCGTCGGTCATGGCAGAAACCATACCATGCGCCAAGACGGCGCACGAAGCCCGGCGCATCAGGACCGGAGTCTCGATCCTCTCCGGCGCGCCAACTTACCGGGAACCGCTCCAGGGGCTTCGGTCGTCGGCGCCAGGACGGATTTATGCCGCCATCGATCTCGTCTTGCGGCCCACGGCAGCCAGTTTGCGCTCGACGCGCGCCATCAATTCGTCGAGTTCCTTGTGGTCGGCCGCGTCCATCGCGTAGCCTGGCGCGCGAACATGGTTCGACTTGATGACGCCGCGCCGGCGCAGCACTTCTTTGCGCACCGAGAGCCCCATGCCCATTTGCTGCTCATGGCGGACGATCGGCAGATAAAGGTCGTAAAGGTCCTCCGCCGCCTCGGGCTTGCCGGCGAGAAACAAATTCACACACTCCACCAGCATTTCGGGGTAGGCGAAGCCGGTATTGGCGCCATCCGCACCCCGGCGCATCTCCTGCGGCAGATACAGCGCCGAATTGCCGACCAGAATCGAAATGCGGCGCTTGCGGCTGCCGTCGCTGTCAGCGGCGCGAACCTTCGACAGTTTGCGCAACCCCGGCATATCCTCGTGCTTCAGCACCTTGAAGCTCGGGAATTGCGCAAACAGCCGGTTGATCAGCGAGACCGACATATGGACGTTGGTCAGCTGCGGATAATCCTGCACGACGACGGGAATGTCGCCGAGCTCCTTGGCGATCGCGCCGTAATAGGCCTCGACCTGCTCCTCGGTCTTCAAACCGGCGATCGGCGCCACCATCACGCCGCCGGCGCCCAGATCCATCGACTTCTTGGCGAAGTTGCCGAGATTGCGGTTGCCTGCGGCCGAGACGCCGACGACGACGGGCACGCGGCCCGCGACGCGCTTGATGCACGTTTCGGCGAAGGCCGCGGATTCCTGCGGCGACAATTTTGGCGCTTCGCCCATGACGCCCAAAATCGTGATTCCGGTCACGCCGCAGTCGAGATAGAAATCGACCATGCGCTCGGCGCTGGGCAGATCGAGTTCGCCGTTATCCTGGAATGGCGTGGCGGCGATGATGTAGACGCCCTTGGCGGATTCGTCGAGCAGCGAGGACATGAATTCTACCTTTCCGGCCTTTCGGTTGGGCACAAATGTATGACATTCCCGCAAGAGAGGAAACAAGAATGACGAGCTTCGATCTGGTGATCCGCAACGGAACGCTGGCGACGGCGGGCGAAAGCTTCGCTGGCGACATCGGAGTCAAGGACGGGCGGATCGCAATGCTCGGCCGCGATCTGACGAAGGGTGCGCGCGAGATCGACGCGCGCGGCAAGCTCGTCACGCCCGGCGGCATCGACTCGCATTGCCATGTCGCTCAGATTTCCTCCACCGGCGTATGGACGGCGGACGACTTCGAAAGCGCGACGCGCTCGGCCATGTGCGGCGGCACGACGACGATCATCCCCTTCGCGGCGCAGCATCGCGGCCAGTCGCTGCGTGAAGTCGTAAAGGACTATCACGCCCGCGCCGAGGGCAAGACGTCGATCGATTACTCGTTCCATCTTATCGTTTCAGACCCGCATGAGACGGCATTGGGCCAGGAGTTACCGGCGCTGATCGAGGACGGCTACACCTCGTTCAAGATATACACGACCTACGACGCGTTGAAGCTCTCGGATCGTCAGGTGCTCGACATTCTGGCGCTGGCGCGGCGCAAGCGCGCGATGGTGATGATCCACGCCGAGAACCACGACGCGATGTCCTGGCTTGCCGAAAAACTGATCGCATCGGGCCGTAAACGGCCGGTTTATCATTGCTTCGCGCACAACATGACGGTCGAAAGCGAGGCGACGCATCGCGTGATCGCGCTGGCCGAGATGATCGACCAGCCGATCCTGATCGTGCATGTCTCCGGCCGGGAAGCGATCGAGGAAATCCGCCGTGCGCGCGCCAAGGGCCTCAAAGTCTTCGCCGAGACCTGTCCGCAGTATCTGTTCCTCACGCAGGAGGATCTCGACAAGCAGGGCCTGCTCGGTCGCATGTGCATGTGCTCGCCGCCGCCGCGCGACAAGATCAATCAAGAATACGTTTGGAAAGGCCTCGCTGACGGTCTGTTCGACGTGTTCTCATCAGATCACGCGCCCTATCGCTTCGACGATCCCGAAGGCAAGATGCGCGGCGGGCCGGACGCGCATTTCAAGATGATTCCCAACGGCGTACCGGGGCTCGAGATACGCCTACCCCTGCTCTACGCCGAAGGCCTCTTGAAGGGCCGCATCACGCTGGAGCGATTCGTCGCCCTCGCCGCGACCAACGCGGCGAAGATCTACGGTCTCTATCCGCGCAAAGGCTCCCTCGCCGTCGGCGCCGATGCCGACATAGCGATTTGGGACCCGGAGCGTGAGGTGACGGTGTCGCAGTCGATCCTGCACGACAACATGGACTACACGCCCTACGAGGGCATGAAGGTCAAAGGCTGGATCGATACGACGATTTCGCGCGGCGAGATCGTATCGATCAAAGGCGAGCCGCTCGCCAAACCCGGGCGGGGTCGATTCCTGCCGAAGGACAAGCCCGAGGCCGCGATACCCCTGGGCCGCTCGATCTTCACCGAGGACATCTCCGACATCTTCTGACGCGCGAGCGCTAGCGCAGCGCGTGATGGCACGCGACGGCGACGCCATCCGCCGCTGTGTGGGGCGGCGGTTCGGTCTGCGCGCAAACGACGCTCGCGCGCGGACAGCGGCGATGGAAGCGACAGCCCGGCGGCGGATTGGCCGGATCGGGAATCTCACCTTGCAGGACGATACGCGGCTGCGGACGGATCGCCGATCCCGGCGGGCGCGGAATGGCGGAGAGCAGCGCTTGCGTATAGGGATGGCGCGGCGCGGCGAAAATCCGCTCCGTCGGTCCGATCTCGACGATCCGCCCCAGATACATCACCGCGACGCGATCGCAGACATGGCGCACAACCGACAGATCGTGGCTGACGAACAGCATAGAGAGGCCGAGCCGCGCGCGCAGATCGACGATCAGATTGATGATTTGCGATTGGATCGAAACATCGAGCGCCGAAACGGGCTCGTCGGCGACGATCAGCTTGGGCGACAGGGCCAAGGCGCGCGCGATGGCGATGCGTTGACGCTGTCCGCCGGAGAATTCATGCGGGAAACGCGTCGCGGCTTCGGCGCCTAAACCGACGAGGTCGAGCAACTCGGCGACACGCGCGCGCCCGCCGCCGACGCCATGAACGGCGAGCGGTTCGCCCACGATCGTGCCGACCCGGTGGCGCGGATTCAGCGATCCGAACGGATCCTGAAAGATCATCTGCATGCCGCGCCGGAACGGCTTCAACGCGCGGGTTCCCAGCTTGGCGATATCCGTGCCTTCGAAACGGATCGTACCATCATCGGGGGCGAGAAGCCGCATTGCGGTGCGGCCGAGCGTGGTCTTGCCGCAGCCGGACTCGCCGACGACGCCGAGCACTTCACCCGATGCCAGCGCGAAGGACACGCCGTCGACGGCGCGGACGCGCCGGCCGCGCCGGTCGATATAGGTCTTCACCAAGCCGCCGATTTCGAGTAGCGCGCTCATGCGGCGGGATTCCAGCACGCTGCACAGTGTTCGCCCGCGCGCAGGAGGGCCGGCCGGTCCGCCGCACAGCGCGGGAGCGGCACCGAACAGCGCTCGGCGAAGGCGCAGCCCGGCGCACGCAGCCCCGGCGCGGGCACGCTGCCTTGGATCGCGGGCAAGCGCTTGCCCGGCGGATTGGCCGCCGGAATCGTTTCGAGCAG
>VYME01000061.1_pt1 | contig 85084 bp, 70 predicted proteins | sample 5115281 | NCBI WGS metagenome assembly VYME01 (sample SAMN12291780, study PRJNA351875) | freshwater metagenome | isolation source: freshwater lake | place: USA: Michigan, Wintergreen Lake | collected 2013-08-08
GTGCGCACGACCCAACGATCGGCACCAGCGTGCTGGTGCAAGCGCTGCGCGGCGACGCCGTGCTGGTGCTGCCGCTGCTGCGGCCGGTCTGGGTGCCGTGGCCGTTGCGGCGGCGCTCGCACTCATGCTCGGCGCGTGCTCGAAGGGAAACGAACCGGCCGACGGCAAGAAGGCCGGCAAGCCATCCGCGCCTGTGCCGGTCACCGTCGCCACCGTCACCCGGAAGTCGGCCCCGGTACGGCTGGAAGCCGTCGGCACCGTGGAGGCCTCCGCCACGGTGGCCCTGAAGGCGCGCATCGACGGCGAGGTCACCGCGGTCCGCTTCACCGACGGCGCTGCCGTATCCCGCGGCCAGATCCTCTTCGAACTCGACGACCGCGCACTCCGTTCCCGGGTCGCCGAGTTGCGCGCCAACGTGCAGCGCGATCGCGCGATGGTCGCGAACCAGCGCACGCGTGAGCAGCGCTTCCGCGACCTCCGAGAGAAGGGCTTCGTCTCTGAAGATGCGTGGCACCAGGCGCGAACCGATCGCGATGCCGCGGAGGCCACGCTTGCCGCGAACGAGGCGGCACTCGCTTCCGCGCAGGTATCGCTGTCCTACACGCGGATCACGGCTCCGGTGGCCGGCCGCATCGGTCGTGCGGTCATCCAGGCCGGCAACGCGGTGAAGGCGAATGACGTCACGGCGCTGGCCACCATCAACACCGTGTCCCCGGCCTACATCAGCTTCCCGGTGCCCGAACAGCGGCTGGCAGACCTGCGTGCACGGCTCGCCCACGGCACCCTCCCGGTGACCGCGACACCCGCCGGCGGATCCGCCCGCATCGACGACGGGCGCCTCACGTTCGTCGACAACAGCGTCGACAGCGCGACGGGCACCGTGCGCCTGCGCGCCACGTTCCCCAATCGGGACGAGGCCCTGTGGCCCGGCCAGTTCGCGCGGGTGTCGGTCACGCTGCGCGAGGACCCCGAGGCCGTCGTCGCGCCGACCGAGTCGGTGCAGATCGGGCCCAAGGGCTCCTACGTCTACCTGCTGAAGCAGGACCAGACCGTGGAACTGCGCCCGGTGAAGATCGATCGCACCGACGGACCCGACACGGTCATCGCGAGCGGAGTGGTACCGGGCGACGTCGTGGTGGTGTCGGGGCAACTGCGCCTCACGCCGGGAGCCAAGGCCTCGCCCACGCGCAACGGGCCGCCCGCGAAGTCCCCGTGAATCTCTCGGAGCCCTTCGTCCGCCGGCCGGTGATGACCTGGCTCCTGATGGTGGCCATCGTCATCTTCGGCATCGTGGCGTATCGCAAGCTGCCGGTCGCGCAGTTGCCGAACGTCGACTTCCCGACCGTCCAGGTGACGGCACGCCTCCCGGGGGCAAGTCCTGACACCATGGCTTCCGCCGTGGCGACGCCGCTCGAGAAGGAGTTCTCGGCCATCTCGGGCCTGGAACAGATGAGCTCCTCGAGCGCGAAGGGCACCGTCCAGATCACGCTCCAGTTCGCGCTCGACCGCGATATCGACGCGGCTTCGCAGGACGTCCAGACCGCGATCACGCTCGCACGCCGCAATCTGCCCGACATGCCGGTGCCGCCATCGGCGCGCAAGGTGAATCCCGCGGACCAGCCGGTGTTCTACCTCGCGCTCACGTCGGACACGCTGCCGATGTCCGCGGTGGACGAGTACGCGCAGACGCTGATCGCGCAGCGGATGTCGACGGTGAGCGGCGTGGCCCAGGTGCAGGTGTACGGCGCGCAGAAGTACGCGGTGCGCGTACAGGTCGATCCGGATGCGCTCGCAGCGCGTGGCGTGGGCATCGACGAGGTCGCGCAGGCCATCGCCGCGCACAACCCGAATCTCCCCACCGGCACGTTGAGCGGCCCGAAGCGCGCCGTGTCGGTGGAGTCCACCGGACAGTTGCGTGACGCCGCGGCCTTCCGCGAAGTGGTCGTCGCCTGGCGCAATGGTGCACCGCTCCGGTTGAAGGATCTCGGGCGGGTCATCGACAGCGTCGAGGACGACAAGCAGGCCGCCTGGTACAACGAGCGGCGCGGGATCATGCTGGCGGTGCTGAGGCAGCCGGGCACCAACACGGTCGAGGTCGTCGACGCGCTGCAGAAGCTGCTCCCTGCGTTCCGCGAACAGATCCCCGCGAGCGTCAGCCTCGACGTCGTCTACGACCGGTCGGAGTCGATCCGCGAGTCGGTCCACGACGTGCAGTTCACGCTGCTCCTCGCGCTCGCCCTCGTGGTGATGGTGATCTTCCTGTTCCTCAGGAACCTGTCGGCGACGCTGATCCCGAACCTCGCGCTGCCGATGTCGATCATCGGCACATTCTCGGTGATGTACCTGCTGGGATACAGCCTCGACAACCTGTCGCTGATGGCGCTCACGCTGTCGGTGGGGTTCGTCGTCGACGACGCCATCGTGATGCTCGAGAACATCACCCGCCACCTCGAGATGGGCAAGACGCGGTTGCAGGCGACGCTCGAGGGTTCGAAGGAGATCGCCTTCACGATCGTCTCGATGACCGTGTCGCTCGCCGCCGTCTTCATCCCCGTGCTGTTCATGGGCGGCGTGATCGGTCGCCTGCTGCACGAGTTCGCCGTGACGATCATGGCGGCCATCCTGGTGTCGGGCTTCGTGTCCCTGACACTCACGCCGCTCATGTGCAGCCGCATGCTGCGGTCCGAGCACGAAACGAAGCACGGGCGGACATACATGGCCCTGGAACGCGGATTCGAGGCGTTGCGCCGCGCCTACGAAGTCACGCTCCGCGCGACGATCTCGTTCCCGAAGATGACGATGCTCGTGTTCCTCGGGATCACGCTTGGCACCGCGCAGCTCTTCTCGACGATGCCCAAGGGCTTCCTCCCGAGCGAGGATGTCGGGCAGCTCTTCGCGTTCACCGAGGGCGCGCAGGACATCTCGTTCGACGCGATGTACGAACTGCAGCAGCAGGCCGCGGCCGCGATCCGCACCGACCCTGCGGTCGCGGGCACCATGGCGCTGATGGGCATCAGCGGGTCCAGCCAGTCGGTGAGCGTCGGACGCATCGTGATCCGGCTGAAGCCGCGCGGCGAGCGGCCGAGCGCGGACGAGGTGATGGCCCGCATCCGGCCGAAGGTCCAGTCGATCCCGGGCCTGAAGGTGTACCTGCAGAACCTGCCGAGCATCCGCCTGGGCGGACGCATCACCAAGAGCCAGTACCAGTACACGCTATACGGGTCGGACGCGAACGATCTCTATCGATGGGCACCGGTGATCGAGGACAAGGTCCGCGGCCTGCCGGGCTTCCTCGACGTGACGAGCGACCTGCAGCTCCGCAACCGCCAGGTGAACGTGAACATCGACCGCGATCGCGCGTCCGCGCTGGGTGTCACGGCGCAGCAGATCCAGGATGCGCTCTACAGCGCGTATGGCTCGCGTCAGGTGTCGACGATCTTCACGCCGACCAACGAGTACCAGGTGTTGCTCGAGGCGCTGCCGGAAGCGCAGACCGAGCCGGCGGCCCTCTCGAAACTGCACGTCCGCAGCACGTCCGGCGCGCTGGTGCCGCTCGAAGCCGTGGCCACGCTGATTCCGGGGGTCGGGCCGCTCACCATCAGCCATCTCGGGCAGCTGCCGGCCGTCACGATCTCGTTCAACCTGAAGCCTGGCGTGGCGCTCGGGCAGGGGATCGAGGCGATCGACAAGCTCATGGCCGAACTGCGGGTCCCCGGCACCGTCAACCGCAGCTTCCAGGGTTCGGCCCAGGCCTTCCAGGAATCCTTCGCGGGCATGGGCCTGCTGCTGGTGCTCGCCATCTTCGTGATCTACCTGATCCTGGGCATCCTGTACGAGAGCTTCCTGCACCCGGTCACGATCCTCTCGGGTCTGCCGACGGCCGGTCTGGGCGCGCTGCTCACGCTCCTCGCCTTCGGGCTGGAACTCGACATGTACGGCTTCGTGGGGCTCGTGATGCTGATCGGCATCGTGAAGAAGAACGCGATCATGATGGTCGACTTCGCCATCGAGTCGCGGCGGCAGGGCCAGACCGATGCCGCCGCGGCCATCTTCGAGGCGGCGCTCACCCGGTTCCGGCCGATCATGATGACCACCATGGCCGCGCTCATGGGGACGCTGCCCATCGCACTGGGCCTCGGCGCCGGTGCCGAGGTGCGGCGTCCGCTCGGCCTCGCGGTGGTGGGTGGTCTGGTCTTCTCGCAGATCCTGACGCTCTACATCACGCCGGTCGTCTACATCTACCTGGAGCGTTTCAGCAGCTGGTTCCTGCGAAGGCGCGGGGTGACGCCCGCCGGTCGCGGCGCCTGAGCACGGCGTCCCGGCGGGCTACCTGTGACACCGTCAGCGCCGCCACCATGCACAGGGTGGCGATCGGGGCGCCGCGAGCGCTATAGTGCCGGGCGGTGGCATGGGGCCGGGGCACGTGGACTCCGGCGATTCGAACAGGGGAGGCAGGAAATGAGTGACACCATCAAGTACACGCTCGACGAAGCGCGGATTCCGAAGGTCTGGTACAACCTCGTCGCCGATCTGCCGACGCCGCCTCCGCCGGTGCTGCACCCCGGCACGATGCAGCCGGTCGGCCCCGCGGATCTCGCACCGCTCTTTCCGATCTCGCTGATCATGCAGGAGGTCACGACCGATCGCGAGGTCGAGATCCCCGATCCAGTACGCGACGTCTATCGTCAATGGCGTCCGTCCCCGCTCTTCCGTGCACGCCGCCTCGAAAAGGCACTGCAGACGCCGGCACGCATCTACTACAAGTACGAGGGCGTGAGCCCCGCAGGCAGTCACAAGCCGAACACGGCCGTCCCGCAGGCGTTCTACAACCGCGAGGCCGGCGTGAAGAAGATCGCCACCGAGACGGGTGCCGGCCAGTGGGGGTCGTCCCTCGCGTTCGCGGGTGCCCTGTTCGGCATCGAGGTCCAGGTGTTCATGGTGCGCGTGTCGTACAACCAGAAGCCGTACCGTCGCGCGCTGATGGAAAGCTACGGTGCACGCTGCATCGCCAGCCCGTCGATGGAGACGAACTTCGGCCGTGCGCTGCTCGCGAAATCCCCCGACAACAACGGCAGCCTCGGCATCGCGATCTCCGAAGCCGTCGAGGTCGCAGCGACGCGGGACGACACGAAGTACGCGCTGGGCTCCGTGCTGAACCACGTCCTGCTGCATCAGACGATCGTCGGCCAGGAGGCTATCGAACAGCTCGCGCTCGCCGACGACTACCCCGACGTGATCGTCGGCTGCACCGGGGGCGGGTCCAACTTCGCGGGCATCGCGTTTCCGTTCCTCGGGGTGCAGCTCCGCGGCGGACGCAAGGTCCGCGTGATTGCAGTCGAGCCCGCCGCCTGCCCGTCGCTGACGCGCGGCCGCTATGCGTACGATTTCGGCGACACCGCCCACATGACGCCGCTCACGAAGATGCACACGCTGGGCTCGACCTTCATGCCCCCAGGCTTCCACGCGGGTGGACTCCGCTACCACGGCATGGCGCCGCTGGTGTCGCACGTGAAGGAACTCGGGCTCATCGAGGCGCGTGCATACCACCAGACGCAGTGCTTCGACGCCGGGGTCTTCTTCGCGCGGAATGAAGGGATCCTCCCGGCCCCCGAGGCGAATCATGCGGTGAAGGGCGCCATCGACGAGGCCTTGCGCTGCAAGGAGGAAGGGGTGTCGCGCGCGATCCTCTTCAACCTGTGCGGGCATGGGCATTTCGACATGCAGTCCTACATGGACTACTTCGCCGGCAAGCTCACCGACCAGAACTACGACGAGAATGAACTCGCGATGGCGCTGGCAGGACTGCCGTCGGTCCCGGAGCACGCTTGAGATGTTGATGAATCTGCTGACATCGATCGACTATCTGGCGGTGGTCATCGCCGCCGTGGCCGGCATGGTGTTCGGCGCGATCTGGTACATGCCCGGCGTCTTCGGAACGCTCTGGCGCGCCTCCCTCGGGAATGACCGCTGGCATCACGCGGACCCGCGGGAGGCCGTCGTCATCCGGGCGCTGGCCACCGGGATCACGGCGTTCTTCCTCGCCGTGCTGCTGCATGGGGGTGGGGTGACGACATTCGGCGGGTCGTTGCGGCTCGGCTTCGTCGTGGCCGTCGGCGTGGTTTCTCCGACCATCATCGCGGACTATCACTTCGCGGGTCGGCAGTGGCGCCTCACCTGGCTCACGGTGTCGCATCGGATCATCCATGTGATCCTGATGGCTGGCGTGTTGGGCGCGTTCAAGGAATACGCGGGCTGAAAGAAAGAGCCCCCGCGGGTGACCCCGCGAGGGCTCTTGTTACGACTGCGGTCACGACTGCGGTTCGACTGCGATACCGGTCAGGCCATGCGGCGACGCATCCGGGCTGCGGCGATCAGGCCCAGACCGGCCAGGAACATCGCGTAGGTTTCCGGCTCGGGGATCGGTACCGGATTCGTCCAGCCTTCCGGCCGGAAGAGCCACACGTTGCCGTTGCCACTGTCCTCGAGCGCGATGAACGCGTTCAGGTTCGAGGCGTACTTCCACTTGCCGAGAACGCCCGTGGAGATCAGCGCGGCCGGCTTCTGGTTGGCGGCAAACGACGATCCGTCTGCAATCCGCTCGAGCGTCCAATCGCCTGCCAAGGTGCCAGCATCCGGTGCATCGAGAGCCCAGACGTCGCCGCCGCCCCCCCAGACCAGCCACATGCCGAGGCCCGGATCCCAGTCCATCCCGATGAAGTTCGACGCTGTGAACGTGCCGCCACCGATGATGGTGGGAACGATCGCCGCACTGCGGTTGGCGACGCCCTGCGTATCGAGATCCCATCCCACGAAAGCACTGCCGCCCACGGCCACATAGAGCTTGCTGACGGGGTCGTAGCCGGCAGCACCGCCAGCATTCGGGGCATTGAAATTGGTCCCGGCGATGGTGATGCGATCCATCGACGGATCGGCGACATCAGCGACTTCGTACCGGAAGAGCGTGGTGTTCGTGCCACCGCCGAGACGCGCGGTGAAGTAGACGACGTCCTTGCCCGCCTCCTCCGTCACGGCAGTCGTCCCCTCGATGTGCGAGAAGTAGCTGAGGTCGATGCCGGGCGCTGTCACAGCGTTGTTGCCTGCGAGATCGCGGTTCTGCCACATCTGCCCGCCTGGAGTGGCCGGGTTGACGCCGGAGCCGGTGGTCCCGCCGACCTTGGTGCCGTCGGCCTTGGCGGGATCCCAGAAGTAGGGGCCGGTGGCGCGGGAGGTCGTTGCGTCCACCTGGACCGTGTAGGCCCCGCCGGACTGGAACGCGGCGCCGCCGAGCATCAGGACTCGATCAGCGATGGGGAGGTAGATGGTGTTGTCGTAAGTATGGGCAGACGGGGGAGCATTCAGGGCTCCGTCGACGGGAACGAAGTTGCCTTCGCCTCGGAATCCGGGGATCTGCGACACCTGGCTGGGAAGGCTGGCAAGTTCCCAACGTTGCGTGGTGCCGCTGAACCGGTACACCTCGTTGCCCGCGTAGTTGGCATGCCCGCCGCCGTAGATGACGAGATCACCGCGTTGGCTGTCCCACGCAAACCCGCTCCAGGCGTAGATCACGGACTGCGGGAGGGTCGAGTAGCTCGTGCCTGGCAACGCGCGGAGCGATTCGGGCGGGGCGGCATCGAGGAACGAATTGAGATTGAGCTTGCTCCACGAGTTGTCACTCATGCCCTCGAGAATGCTGAACAGGCCGCTCATGTCGGGATTGGCAGATGCCGCGATTGGCAAGTTGGCGCCGAGCAGAACGACGGCCAGGGCGATGGGTTTCAAGCGGGTCATCACGAGCGAACCTCCAAGACTTTTCTGTGCAAATAGCGACGCCTTCGGGCGCCCTCTCACGACCGGGGGTGACGCGACCGGCAAGACCGGAAAGCGTCGACGTCCAAACACGGCCAGGTTCTCATCTGCTGAGCAAACGGCAGGCCATTTTTTTTAACTATTGTTTTCATACATTTGCCAGGGGGCGTCCGACCCGACTCGCTCGACTGTCAAGGTTTCCGACGACCCCCGCGCCGTACCCAGCGGCGGCCGAGCCACCCTGGCGCCATGGCCACCGAGCGCGTCGCGTCCCGGGAATCGGCAGGCCTCCGTCAGTATCGGCGATGGCCTGCCATGTGCTTCCCGTCAGTCTGGTTCGATCATGCCGCCGCGCGACTGCGCCAGCGGCTCCTCACTCTGGTCACACTATGCGTCTTCCCATTCGTGTCACGCAGTTTCCGCAACTCGCCGGCAGCGCGCTGCGCCGCGCCATGCTCCCTTCGAGGAAGCACGCCGACAGGGCGACGTTCCGGCTCTGCTACTTCATGTGCCGGTCGTACTTTCCCTATCTGTACTGCTCGATCCACAGCCTCAGCCGTCTGATAGTCGAGGACAAGATCGAGATCTACGTGTTCTGTGACCGCAACGAGATGCTGACGGATGAGCAGATCCGACAGCTCGAGACGCTCGGTTTTCCGGTGAAGACGATCCCCTGGGAAAAATCGCAAGGATGGGGGCACGCGCAGATCCAGAACATCTGGAACGCGTACGCGTACGCCGCCAAGGACGCCGCTCCGAACACCTACGTCGCACGTGTCGACGCTGACGTCTTCTTCTTCTCGGGCTGGATCTTCGATGCCGTCGCGCGGAGCGGAGACGACATGGTGGGGGACGGTCACTACGTGAACTTCGAGTACTGCCAGGGCGGGCTGTACTTCCTGAAGGCCGACGCGGTGGGGAAGATTCTTGCGGCCACACCGATCGACACGTTCGCGAACGTGCTGGGCGCGGCCAACATCAACGTCGAGGACATCGCCGCGCATCACATGGCGCAGCGGGCCGGTCTCCGCATCTGGCTCGCATTCTTCATGATGTTTCCCGACGAGTACGACAACGCCGGCGGGCTCACGCCCTATCAGCGACGCAAGTTCGCGTGCCTCCACTACGCCAAGCGCAACAAGGCGCCGATGCTGGACATCTACCTGGACCAGGTGGTGCCCCAGGGCGAACGGCAGGTGTTCCAGGCAGCGCTCGCCGCGTGAGCTGACGACGAAGGAGCGCGCCGCGACGGCACATGCCTTCCGATCTGGCTACTCCGGCAGTCGCGCCAGACAACCGATCTGCATGTAGCGCATCTCGTCGAGCGCACCCAAGAGTGCGAGATTCAGGAGTCGCAGACGCCACGCGTAGCGGATGCCGTTGATGCCGCGAATCTCGAGCACCTTCGCCCCGGCGCCCTCGAACATCTCGCGCACCGAGGCCTCCGTGAAGAACCGGAGGTGGGTGCGGTCGAGGACACCCTGCTCCCGGTACTCCCAGCGCTTGCGGAACACCAGGTCCTTCACGACTTCCGAGAACCGGACGTTCGGCGTCGACGAGACGATGTAGCCGCCTGGGCGCAGGAAAGTCACCAGCCGTGCGAGCACGGCCCACGGATCCACGAGGTGTTCGAGCACGTCGTTGCAGACGAGGCAGTCGAAGCTCGCCGGCGCGAACGGCAGGGCCTCCTTCTCGACATTCAGCACGTGCACTTCGTCGAGTCGCGGGCGCGCCTGCTCCGCTGCGCTCTCGAACAGCTCCACGCCCACGTAGCGGCAGTTCCGCTCACGCTTCACGAGCGCGCCGAATGCACCGGTGCCGCACCCGATCTCCAGCACGGCCGTCACACCCTTCGGCACGAACGCCATCATCTCGCGGCGCGGGGTCTGGAAGTACGCGGCTTCCTTGTCGTCGTAGTCGGTCATGGTCACTCGATCATCCCTTGCACCAGGGCATGGTGCATGACATCCCATCGGGGTCCGGCACGGGTCGTCTAGCCCCGCGCCGACTTCGCAAATCGGAGCAGATCGAATGCCTGCTCCCTGTTCAGCACCAGCGTCCAGCCGAGGTAGGCCAGGACACCACCGGACACGCTCACCACCAGGCGGACCATCGCCGCGGCATCGGGCATCGCCTGCCGGATGATCAACACGACCGCGGTCATGCCGACGGCCGCAACGAACGGTCGCGAGAGTGTCGCGAGATACCGCAGAAGCGGAAGCTCGATCCGCCTGAGTGCGATCACGACGATGATCGAGTACGACACTGCCGTGGCGAGGCTCGCGGCGATTGCCACGCCGAGCAGCCCGCCGCGAATCCCGAACAACAGGGCGACGACGGTGAGCACGGTCGTGAGGCCCATCACGCGGAACATGAGGCGTGTCTCGCCGATGCTCACGAGGATGGTCCCGGCGATCGTCCCGACGCTCTGGATCATCCACGCCCAGCTCACGATCTTGAGAACGACGATCATCGCCAGCCAGTCGGGGCCAAGCACCACGGGCACCAGATCGTCCGCGGTCGCATACAGGCCCATCATCATGGGGAATGTGCAGAGCGCCACTGCCCCGACCGCGCGCAGATACGCCGAGCGCAGCCCCGGACGGTCGTCCTGCAACCGAGACATGGTGGGGAACAGCACCTTCTGGACGACGACGCTGACCTGATAAGCCGGCATGTAGGCGATCGTCTGCGCCATGTTGTAGACGCCGAGCGATGCGCTGCCCAGAGACTTGCCGATCAGGAAGCTGTGCATGTTCCGGCCAACGAAGCCGAGCAGGTTGGCGCCCAGCAGGTTGCCGCCGAAATTCACGAGCGAGCGGATGGATTTCCTGTCCATCGAGAAATCCGGCCGCCATTGCGCGGCATGCGCCATGAGGACCAGTGCCATGAACGACCCGAGCACCGGCTGGATCGCGAGGCTCCAGACACCTGCTCCCAGCAGCGCGGCGCCGATCGCCACGAAACTGCCCGCCAGACTGCCGATGGTCTGACCCACCGTCAGCTGGCGGAAGTGCATCCGCCGCATCAGGACGGCCTGCGGAATGACCATCGCGCCGTTCACCAGCAGGTTGAAGCCGGCGATCATCGTCAGAACGATGAGCTCGGCATGGCCAAAGTAGGCGGCCATGAAGGGGCCGGCACCGATGAGCGCGATCGCGCACACCGCTGCGACGCCGAGGTTGAGCCAGAAGCAGGTGGACAGGAGCTTCCGGTCGATCTGTCGGCGTTGCACGATCGCCGAGCCGATGCCGAAATCCGCGAAGAGCATCGCCAGCTCCGAGGCGATGGTCATCATCGCCACGAGACCAAAGGCCTCCGGTGCGAGGAGCCGCGCCAGCGCGATCTGGGTCCCGAAGGCGACGACCTGACGGAGCACCTGCCCGAGCCCGGTCCACATCACGCCCTTGGCAGCGCTCGATCGGAGTTCCGTCGGCGCCACGTCACCCGGGGCTGCGCTTGCCGGTTCGGTCATGCTTGCACGATCCGGATCAACGCGCCGCCGGCGGGCAGCGATCGGCGGGCGTGTACCCCGTTGCCATCGGATCCGACGACCGGGCGACGGCGGCCGGACCGGCGCGCGAAACGCCGGCAGTCGCCAGGCACGCAGCCCGGGTCAGGCGCATCAGGCAGCTCTCCGCAATTCGGCAGCAACCCTGCGGGCCAGATTCGCGTAGAGCATCGTCGAGTAGCGCACGTACCCGATGAAGTGCAGGAAGACGGAATCATCCTTGCGACGATGCGGCGCGCAGTACTTCGGATGCGGCAGCACACGGGCGCCCGGCATGTTCGCGACCAGGACGTTCGACGTGAACTGTTCGGTACCCCACTTGTTCCAGGTGTCCGGCATCCGCTTCTCCATGTGGCTGGAGAAATCGCGCATGCGCTCGAAATCGAAGGAGTGTCTCGGGTAACCCGCGAACCCCGCACAGCCCCGCACGTACTTCCGATAATGCTCGCTCTCCACCTCGGCAAGCTTCGACTCGGCGATCACCTGGATGTGGCTGTCGGGCTCGAGGCGGTCGCGCGCCCAGTTCGAGATCTCGGTGCTCGGCACGATCGTCTGTTGATCCTCGGTGCCGAGTGTGAACGCGCAACCGTCATCGATCGCCGCCCGCACTTCCGGCAGGGGTCCCGTGGTCACGGTGTCGGCATCGAGCTGGACCACATAGCCTTGGGCCACGTACTCCGACACCGCGCAGAGACGCTCCCAGCACCCCCCCTTCGGGATGCCCGCGCGCTGGAACTCCCGCGCCTCGCGGAACTCGATGTGGGGGATCTGCTTCCGCATCACGGCGCGGTCACCCTCGTCCAGGGTCGGATCGGCCACGATGACGACCCGCGCAGGTGCCTGGTAGCGGAAGAACGACTTGAACGCGAGGAGATACGAGAACACGTCGCGCTTCTGGACCATCGACAGCGCGATGAAGTCGCACGCGCCACGCGCGACGGGTGGCGTATCCACGATGCCCCGGACGGACATGTTGAACAGCATCCGGTTGAAACGCTCCTGCAGCTTCATGCGAAATCCTCGTGAAGGGTCACGGACGATCGTATCGATGCAAGCGACGCATCGTGGGGATCCGGCTCACGGCTTCGGCGCATCCTTGGGTGCATCCTGCTGTGCCTCGTCGGGCTCCCGGCGGGGTGGAGGTTCCTTCCACTTCCCCACGCCCTTCAGCAGATTCTTGAGACCCGGCAACGGAAAGCCAGCCTGGTAGGCACGCACCGCCCGGTCATAGGCACGGTCGTAGTCCTTCAGGCGGAAGTAGGCGAGGCCGACGTTGTACTGGACGTTGCGGTCGTTCGGCATGAGGTTCTCGGCGGTCGTCAGCTGCTCGATGGCTTCCTTCAGCTTGTTACGACGCAAAAGGTACAGACCGTAGAGCACCCGCACCGTCCCGTCGTCCGGCCGGAAGGCGACAGCCCGCAGGAAGTAGCACAACCCGGAGCGTGCAGCGCGCGGCGGCTTGTCGGACTTGAGGCGCGTCGACAGCGTGTCGATCGCAGCCAGCGCTGCCGGATGATTCGGGAAGGCGCGCAACGTGTAGTCGAAGTCGTTCCAGATGAAACCCCGCTCGTTCATCATCTCGCCCTTGTGCAGGTTCTGCAGTGCAGGGTCGGAGTGGAACGACTCGACGAGCTTGCGTTCGGCTGTTGTCGCGTTGCGGTAGTCGAACGGCCCGTAGGAATTCGTGAGCGGGCCACACACATAGGCGTCGTACTGGAGATCGTCGGCGCCTTCCGCAGCTTCCGGCTGCGCCCCGGTCGCCCCCTGGGCACCGGTCGACAGTGCAAAGAAGAGCGACGCGACGGACAGGGCGATCGATATTCTGGTGCAGGCAATCAGGTTCATGCTGGCAACTCGCTTTGAACACCATTGGCCGGACTGCGGTCGGCAGCTTTGGCTTCCTTCTGCATCCAGGCCTTGGTGGTGACAACCATGACCAACAGATCGTAGGGAAGATCGAAATACGCAAGGCTGAGGAACGCCCCTCCCACGAAGAAGCCCACCAGACTCACCTGGCACATCGACCCGAGGTCCCGGCACCAGGCGCTTCCCGTCGCCTCCTTCCCGTTCTTCTTGAGCCAACTCGCCGTCCGCCACGTGTACCACCAGATGGCGAGCCAGATCAGCAGTCCGGCCCACCCGTGTTCGCCGAGGACCTGGAAGTAGATGGAATGGGCCGCGTGGATGTCCAGCGGGTCCGGCGCGTAGGTCTGGAAGATGTCGGGTTCGTAGACCATGAAGCCCCCGCCGGTGAGCGGGCGATCGGCCGCAAGATTCCAAGCCATGGCCCACGCATTGATGCGGCCCATGGCCGACTCGTCCTTGTCGTAGGTCTCGATGGTCTGCATCCGCGCGAACCATTCCTGTGGAAGGAATGCCAGTGAGATCACCGCGGCCAAGACGAGGCCCACGCCGAAGATCGCCTTCCTCTGGCTGCGCCACCACAGCACACCCGCCATGGCGACGATCGCCAGCAGCGCCCCGCGGGAATGACTGCCCAGTGCCGCAGCCGACGTCAGCAGCATCGTGGCGATCAGCAAACGCCGCAGCCAGACCTTCGTGACCGGGACCTGCATGTAGATGTAGTAGATGAGCGGAATGACCACGACGAACGCCAGCGCCACTTCATTGTTGCCGCCGATGAACCCGCCCGGCCCCCAGACGCGATAACTGCCGCCGGTCATGATGGTGAAGAGGCCGCCCTTCAGCCCGTAGAAGCCGAGGGAGAAGGCAACGGTCCAGATGAACCAGTGAATGTGCTGCTTGGTGATGATCAGCGCGATGGTGATCAGGATCATGAAGTCGATCTTCAGGACCTTCGACAGCATCTCGAGGCTGTCTTCCTTGTAGAACGAGAACGGCCATCCCACGCACACCCAGATCATGAAGAGGGTCAGGCACGCGACTGCAGGATTGATGAAGGGACTCCGCTTCTCCCGAGCGAAGATGAAGCCGACCAGGGTGCTGGCGGCGACCATGGCGGCCACCGGGAAGCTGCGGGCGAAGCCATACGCCTGCAGGTGGGGGTTCATCACGCTGATCCACGTCCACAACACGACGCCCACCCACGCGCGGCCGAGCGCATAGAAGCACCCCGCGAACACGATGGCCATGATCAGGACGTCACGCATGGATCGCAGCGCCTCCCGTCATGCCGCCACCTTGCTCACGACGTACCGGAACTTGCCGGACTTCTCGGGCGCGATCTCGTCGACCCGACGCACATCGATCGCGACGGAGGCCCCCAGACGCTTGCCGAGACCCTCCCGGATGACGGATTCCGTCGCGGCGGAGAACTCGGCGGTCGGCACCACCTGCACCTCGAGCTCGCTGCGGGTGTGCTGGATGATCTTGAACGACCCGATACCCGGGAGTTCACGAAGCACGTAGATGAGCGCGAGCCCGTGCATCACGGTCCCGTCCGCCGCGACGACGAAGTCGGTGGAGCGGCCCTGCACTTCCTTCAGTAACGGCAGCCCGCGCCCGCACGGGCACTGACGGTCGTCGAGGACACCGACGTCTCCGGTGCGGTACCGGATGAACGGAAACTCGCCGGTCGCGAGGTGGGTGACGACGATCTCGCCGGACGCCCCGTGTGGCAGGACCCGTCCTTCGCCATCGACGATCTCGAGGATGACGTCCTCCGCCGTGATGTGCATGCCGCCTTCAGGACACTCGTGCGCCAGGAATCCGGCATCGCGACCGCCGTACCCGTTGGCCACGGGGCAGCCGAAGACACTCGAGATGGTCGCGCGCTGATGATCGTAGAGTCGCTCCGACGTCACGAAAGCCACGCGGATCCCGAGATCGTTCATCGGGATGCCGCGCTTCGCGGCGTGTTGCGCGATGAGCGAGATCGAGGACGGGTAGCCGAACAACATGCGCGGCCGGACTTCGCGGATGCGCGCGACGAATCCGTCGAGCTTTGCCTCGGACATCTCGAACGCGGGCAGCAGTTCGGTACGGAACAGGCGGTCGCGGATCGCGCGGATGCGGTCCTGGGAGCCCAGCTCGATCGGCGAACCCCAGACAACGATCTCCGGATCGCCGATGTCGACGTTCCACCACCGCGTGGCACGCCATTTCGCGGCAACGTCATGACTGACGCGCTCCTTGCCGATGAAGAAGACCAGCGGCTCTCCGCTGGAACCACCGGTGTTGAATTTCGCGAGCCCGACGGCGTCGTCCGCCTTCAGACCCTCGGCGTTCGCCCGGATCGTGGGCTTGTCGAGGAACGGCAACCGGGCGAGATCCTTCGTACTGCTCACCGCCGCCGGATCGAAGCCGAGGCGGGCAAAGAGTTCCTTGTAGTACGGCACGTGATTGCCGGCATGGACGAGCAAGTTGCGCAGGCGTTCGACGCGCAGCGCCTCGAGACGCTCGGCGGGCCACCACTGCGAAGCTTCCATTGCCTCGCGTACCGCCACGGTCGTGTGCTTCTTGGCCCGGCACTGGAGCGGGAACAGGAGACCGGCGGCGAACCTTGTGTAGAGGGTCGTCATGCGTGAACCGCCTCGCGGCAGATCGCGCGGAACTCGCCGACCAGCGTCTCGACGCGTTCGGTCCACTGGTTGCCCCGCGCGTAGGACACGATCGCGTCGCGGTCCCACGTCCGCTCGACGGCTGCCTCGATGGCGCCGCGCAGGGCATCGCCGTCACCGAACGGCACGACTGCCCCGAGTGCCGGCGAGGACACGACCTCTGCATTGCCACCCACATCGGTGGTCACGACCGGCAGACCGCACGCCATCGCTTCCAGGAAGACGTTCGCCCAGCCCTCGTTGCGCGTGGCGAGGACGAACACGTCGGCCGCACTCAGGTGCACGTGCAGGTCCGCCGGGGCGATGCTGCCGCAGAAGCGGACCGACGCATCGCATCCGAGTCGCGTCACCTGCGCGCGGAGCGCCTCGGACATGTCACCTTCCGGGCTCGCACCACCGACCACGAGAAACAGGAGATCGGGCCGGCGGGAGAGCAGCGCGGGCAGTTGCTCGATGACGCGATGGAACCCCTTGCGTTCGACCAGGCCGCCCACCGAGATGATGACGGGAACGCCCATCGGGATGCCGAGGCGTGCCCGCGCCCGATCCTGGGGGATGCGCACGAATCGATCGATGTCGACGCCGTTGCCCACCACGCGCAACCGGTTCGCGACCGCCCCGTGGGATCCGGCCACCCGCGCGAGGGAGGCCGACACGGCGAACACGCGCGAGGCCTCGGCGAACACCCGTTCGATCGCCACGCGCTTCGCCGGTTGTCGCAGGTGGCCGGGCTCGGTCCCACGCAACGTCACGGAGAACGGAATCTGGAACCAGCGCGACAGGTGACGCGCCGCCACGCCATCGGGAAAAGCGAAGTGCGCATCGATCAGATCGACACCACGCGAATTGCGAATCCGGCTCAACTCGCGCGCGCAGCCGAGGGCCATGAAGAAACCATCCAGCCGGCGCAACACGCCGGGCACGGAAAGAAATCGCGGGTAGTACACGTCGAAGCCATCCTGCTTCTCGTACTGCGGCGCGGGCGGACGATAGCCGGGGCGGAAGCGGCGGATCAATCCCTGACCGGGAAACCACGGCCGGGGCGACAACACCGTCAATGGCAGCCGGCGTCCGACACGGAACATGCGCTCGCGCACGAAGAGGCCCGCCCCGGGCGTGGTGCTGCTGGGGAACAGCGACGACAGGACGACGACGCGCGGCTCGCTCACCGGCGCCTCCGCGAGACCAGAGACTCGTAGACCGGCTGATACCGCGCAACGCTTGCCGTCCAGTTGCGCTGCGACTCGACGAAGTGCCGCCCGGCCGCGCGCAGACCCGGCCAGCTTTCGCGACGCTGCGCCAGATCCACGACCGCATCCGCCAGCGCATCGGCACTGCCGGCGCGGAACAGGACGCCGTTCTCGCCATGGCTGATCAGTTCGCGATGACCGCCCACATCGGAGGCGACGAGCAGGCGCCCCTGCGCCATGGCTTCCAGCGGCTTCAGCGGGGTAACGAGTTCGGTGAGACGCATCGAATGGCGCGGGTACGCGAGGATGTCCACGAGGTCGTAGTAACGGTTCACCTCGGCATGCGGTACGCGGCCGGTGAAGACCACTTTGTCCGTCAGCCCTGCGGCCGCTGCACGGGCACGCAATGCCTCGTCCTGCGGCCCGCCACCGACCAGAAGCAACCGGGCGTCCGGCATCTTCGCGAGGATGCGCGGCAATGCGTCGATCAGGAGATCGAGGCCTTCGTAGGCGTAGAACGATCCGATGAAGCCGATGATCGTGGCGCCGGTCAGACCGAGCCGCGCGAGGAGCGCGGGATCGGCCGGCCCGCCGAGCGGGAACTTGTCGATGTCGACGGCATTCGGGATGACGGTCACGCCGGCATCGGGGATGCCGCGCGCCACGATGTCCTTGCGCAAGCCCTCGCAGATCGTCGTGACGTGGTCCGCCCGCTTCAATGCGTACGTTTCCAGCGCCCGGGTGAGGCGATAGCGCACGCCCCACTCCTTGTGCGTGCCGTGGTCGACCGCGGCATCCTCCCAGAACGCACGGACCTCGTAGACGACGGGGATGTCGAGCAGGCGGCCAACGCGCAGCGCCGGCAGGGCATCGAGCACCGGCGAATGCGCGTGGAGGATGTCGGGGCGCAGCCGCTGCGCCAGCGCCATCAGACGGCGTGCCGTGGCGTCGACCTGCTGCTTCTCGCGCAGGCCGGGCAGCGTCGATGCCGGAGAGGGTGCCGGGGTGCGATAGAAGTGCCAGCCGTCGGCGTCCTCCTCGTCGACCGTGCAGTTCTCCTGCTTCGGGCTCGTGAGGTGGAAGGTCTCCCAGCCCAGCGCGCGCTGCGCCTTCAGGATGGAGACGGTCCGGAATGTGTAGCCGCTGTGCAGGGGCAGCGAGTGATCGAGGACGTGCAGGATCTTCACGGGCGAGGCTTCCGCGGACGCACCGCGCCGCGACGACGGCACGCGCTATCGACAATCGCCATCGCGGGCATCGCCCTCGGAGGGCACATGATCCCGCGCGTCATGGTCTCGGCGCCGCGACGCCCGCCGCCATGGCAGGCACCTCCGCCGACCCGACACCGTGGCTGCGCAGGAAGCCTTCGAACATCAACAGCGTCCACAAGGGCGCGCTGTAGTCGCGGACGCCGGAGGTGTGGTCCTGCACGAGCTCACGGAGGTACTTCATGTCGAAGTAGCCGGTCTCGGCAAGGGCCCCTTCCAGCACACTGCTGCGCACACGTTCGCGCAACGGCCCGCGGAACCACCGTGCGAGCGGCACCGAGAAACCCATCTTCTTGCGGTACAGGATGTCCTGGGACAGGTGCGGCTCCATGGCCTTCTTGAAGAGCCACTTGCCTTCGCCGTCCCGCACCTTCAGGTTGGACGGCAGGCTCGCCAGCCATTCCACGAGCGGATGATCCATGAGCGGCTCGCGCACCTCGAGGGAGTGCGCCATGCTCGCGCGATCGACCTTCGTGTTGATGTCGCCGACAAGATAGGTCTTCAGATCGAGGTACTGCACGAGCCCGAGCGGATCGTCGGTGTTGGCGGTGGCCGCATGCTGGCGGAACACCTCGACGGCGTTGTAGCCCGCCAGTCGCGCCTTGAACGTGTTGCTGAAGAGACGCTGCCGCATGCCGTCCCGCAGGATCGAGACACCGTGGAAGTAAGCCTGCACGGAGTCGCGGGCCAGGGCCTCGAACGTGCTCTTCGCGCGGAGCGGGCGCGGTGCCCAGTCGGCCTTCGGATACAACGTCCCGAGCAGGCCGAAGAGCGGACGCCGCAGACCGAGCGGCAGGTGGTTGCGCAGGTACTCCTCGTTCATGTGCAGTCGGTAGCGGCGGTAGCCGCCGAAGTTCTCGTCGCCGCCGTCGCCAGAGAGCGCGACGGTCACGTGCTTGCGCGCCAGTTCGCAGACCCGGTACGTGGGAAGCGCGGAGCTGTCCGCATAGGGTTCGTCGTAGAGGCCGACCAGTTGGTCGATCAGGGCGAAGTCGTCGGCATCGACCTGCTCGACGAAGTGATTCGTGTGATACCGCTCCGCCACCTCGCGGGCGTAGGCGGATTCGTCGAAGGCCGGATCGCTGAACGAGATGGAGCAGGTCTTCACAGGCGAATCCGAGAGCCCGGCCATGGTCGCGACCACGGCACTGGAATCGACGCCACCCGAGAGGAATGCGCCGAGCGGCACTTCCGAGATCATCCGCAGCTTCACGGATTCCCGCAGGCGGCGGACGAGCTCCTCCTGGGCTTCCTCCTCGCCGATGCGGCGGTCCAGTGTGAACGCGACATCCCAGTAGCTGACCGGCGCCGGCAAGGGCTTGCCGCGCTGGATCGTCAGCGTCGCGGCGGGCGGCAGCTTGTGTGCGCCGAGGAAGATCGTGCGGGGCTCGGGCACGTACCCGAGCGCGAAATACTCTTCCACTGCGTACGGATCGATCTCGCGCTGCAGACCGCCGTGGGCGAGCAGGGACTTCAGCTCGGAACCGAACAGCAGCTGGCCATCGGGGAGCAGTGCGTAGTACATGGGCTTCACGCCCAGGCGGTCGCGTGCGAGGAAGAGCGTCTGACGGTTCCGGTCCCACAGGCCGAAGGCGAACATCCCGCGGAACCGCTTCACGCAGTCCTCGCCCCAGGCCTCCCAGGCATGGACGATCACCTCGGTGTCGCTGCGCGTCCGGAACGTGTGGCCGAGCGCCGTCAGTTCCGGGATGAGTTCCTGGTAGTTGTAGATCTCGCCGTTGAACACGACGACGACGCTGCCGTCCTCGTTGTACAGCGGCTGCTGCCCTGCGGCCACGTCGATGATCGCGAGCCGGCGATGCCCCAGCCCGACCCCGGGCTCGCTGTGGACGCCGCCACCGTCCGGGCCACGGTGATGCTGGCTCTCGTTCATCCGGTCCAGTACCGCCGGCACGATGGCCCGCTTACCGATGCAATCGAAAACGCCGACGATGCCGCACATGAGGTGATCTCTGATGAACCGAACTGGGTGACCGCGGGCGCTGAAGCATCGATCATGCCGCGCGCACCGGGCGCACGGATCGACCGGGTTGCAGGGCCGTCAGATGTCCGCGGAGGCGTCCGCCGCCGGCGCGCCAGGCATGTCGTAGCCTCGCGCACGCAGCAGATCGTGGTAGATGCGTGCGTAACGAGACACCATCACGGGCAGTCCGAACTGCGCGTGGATGACTTGCAAGGCTCGTCGCCCCTGCGCCTTGCGGACCGCCGGCTGGCGCACATAGTCGAGAAGCGCGCGCGCCAGGGCAGCGGGGTCGGACCGTGGCACCAGCGCGCCGGTCTCGCCTTCCAGGACGAGCTCCGGATTGCCACCCACGGCCGTCGCCACCACCGGGATGCCGCAGGCCATCGCCTCCAGGATCGTGTTCGAGATGCCCTCGGACAGCGAGGGCAGCACGAAGATGTCGAGCGAGCGCAGGAGCTCCGGCACGTCGTCGCGCGAGCCGGGCAGCCACGCCTGACCCGACAGACCGTGTCGCGCGAGGCAGGCCTCGACCGCCGGTCGCTCGGCACCGTCGCCCACCATCACGAGCCTCAGGCGGGCGCGCGCCTCGGGAATCATCTGCGCGAGCCGGCCGAACGCATCGGCCAGATTCACGGGGTCCTTCACCGCATCCATGCGCCCGACGGTACCGATCAGGATGCTGTCGTCGGCGGCAAAACCCTCAGGCGCGCCACGGAGTTGCCGCGTGCCGTCAGCGGGCCGGAAGCGCGTCGTGTCCACGCCGTTGTAGATCTGCGACAAACGCGACTCGGAGACGCCGATGCGGTGGCGCAGGTAGTCCTCGAGATCCTTCGAGAGCGCGATGTAGTGATGCACGAACGGGCGGATCGCCCGCCGCACGGTGAGGTACTTCCAGTTGGTGCCGTCGACGTCGTTGGCGTCGCGGCCGTGTTCGCTGTGGATGCGGACCGGCACGCCTGCGAGTGCCGCCACGGGCTGGCATTCGAGGGCCGCGAGATTGCGCGAATGGACGATCGACGGCCGAAGCTCGCGCAGCAGCCGGTACATGCGAAGGTGGGTCGCGAGACTGTGACCCGGCGGCTTGTGCAGCGCGTGGACGGTGACGTCCGGTCGCACGATGCGGCTGCGGAATTCCGTGTAGTCCACCAGGCAGATGATCGCGTGGCGGAAATCGCCCTGCGGGAGATGGTTGAGCAGGTTGACGACACCGTTCTCGAGACCGCCGTAGTCCAGCCGGTAGAGCACGTGGGCGATGAGGGGAGGTCCGCCGGATGGTGGCGTCGAGGGATGCATGCCGGTCGTGGTCACTGGGGTTGGCCGCCGTTCGTCGACGGTTGCGCACGCGGGGCCAGCTGGCCCTCGACGAATCGCGCAAGGGTTTCGCGGGCCGCCACGACATCGGTATCGTAGGTCACATGGATCGTCCGACGCGCCACGAGGGGCACATGACCCTGGATGCGCCGAAGTGCCTGCTCGACCTTGGCCCGCCCGACGCTGTCGGTCACGAGGCCGTCGACTTCGAACCACTCCCACGACAGGAGGGGGCGACCCTCGAACCGCATCTGGCGCTCGATCACCCGGACACCGTCTCCCAGCGCGGGCACCGGCACCAGCGTGCGGGAAAGCGTACGCGCCTCGGTGATGCCGTAGTCCACGAGCGACGTACCGGCAAAGGTCAGCAACTTTTCGCCATCACCGCCCTCACGCGACAGCGCGACGGCCAGGGATACACGACGGTCGCCATTCACGTAGTCACCGATCCCGAATGTCACGGCAGGCGGATGTCCCGGCACCCAGGCGCGCGGCAGGCGCGCGGCCATGTGCCAGTCCCCCCGGGGATCGGGCAGGGTCACCCTCAGGTCCTGGGCAGCCTCGGACTCGCCGGTGTCGACGGCGCGCATCCACATCGGCGCCGCGCCTGCGATCACGACGGCGACAAGCGCGGCGATCCAGGTCCGCGACGCAGGCACGGTGATCGGGCCGGTCGCCATGGGCTGTCCGGTGGCATCGCGATCGGCCCATCGACCGCCGAGGTAGAACACGCCGAGCATGACGAGCCCGAAGAACACCCAGCCGTAGATCACGTGATCGACGCCCGCCGCGAGGCGGTTGTCGCTCAGGTGTCCGAGCAGCACGATGAGGTAGGCCCGCAGCCAGTTCGCGACGATCGGTACCAGCACGGCGAGGCCGAAGAAGGCCCAGCGGCGGCGGACGGAACGCATGTAGAGATGCCCGAAGACGCTGCCCGCCGAAGCCGACGCCATGAGGTAGCGGATGCCGCTGCATTCCTCGACGACGGACCAATGGCCCGAGGGAATGATGAAGCTGTTGCCCTCGCGGAACACCGGCACACCCGTGAGGCGCAACGCCCACACCGTGAAGTCGGCGGTCAGGTCGATGAAGGTCGGGATCAGCAGTTCGCCGAAGGGCCACGCGAACAACACGAAGGCGAGCGGGAACACCATCGCCCGGCCGAATCCACGCCCGAGCAGCGTGATGGCGACGATCGGGAACGTGGACACCACGGCGAAATCGCGCAGGCTGTTCACGGACGCAGCACGACCGAGCAACCAGAAGACGCCGAGCACCGCGAGGACGGCGAGCCCCGGGAACCACGGCTGGATCAGCATGCCTTCCAGCCGCGATCGATCCCGCCATATCAGCCAGGCCGCCACCGGCAGCACGAGAAAGCAGTGGTTGTAGCTGACCGATCGGTACCAGACGCTGATCAGTTCACCGAGCGATGCCGCATGCAGGAGCGCGACCGCCGCAAGCGCGACGAGCAAGGCCAGCCAGGGACCGCTGGTCACGGACGACAGTCCCGCCGGCGACGTCGGCGCAATCTCGCGCAACGGGATGCCCTCGGGCTTCACGGGGCCACTCCATCGATGGAGGCGACGGCGCGGCTCGCAGCCCGTGCGGTCCCGGGGGCCTCGATCTCGCGCATCAGGACCCGGGCGACCGGTTCGAGATTGGCATCCCAGCCATACCGGCTCACCACGCGTTCCCGCGCCACCTGCCCGATCGTGCCGTCGTCGGAGGCGAGCAGGTCGAGGACCGTGCGCGCGAATCCGGGACCATCCTCGGGTCCGAGCACGAGATCCCGCCCGGGTTGCGCATCGATGCCTTCGAGCGCCTGCGGTGTCACCACCGTCGGGCGCGCCATCGCCATCGCCTCGAGCACCTTGTTCTGCACGCCACGCGCAATGCGCAGCGGCGCCACGACGGCGCGCGCAAAGGCCAGATACGGCCTCACGTCGGGGACGGTGCCCGTGACGCGCACGCCGTCGAGGGCCGCGAGCGCCTGCACGGCGGGGGTCGGCCGCGACCCGACGATGTAGAAGACTGCGCCTGGTCGCTCCCGACGAATCGCGGGCAGCGCTTCCTGGGCGAACCAGGTGACGGCGTCGACGTTGGGCCAGTAGTCCATCGCCCCGGTGAAGACGAGCGCCTCCTCGCCAGCAGCGAAGGGATCGGCATGCGTCCCATCCGGGGAGAAATAGCTCGTGTCGACACCGTTCCCGAAGTGGGAGACGCGGTTCACGGACTCGGGTGCGAGGCGATGAAAGAGCGCAGCCTCGGCGGGAGCCACGAAATAGGAAGCGTCGAAGGTGGCTGCGACATGGCGTTCGTAGTCGAGCAGGCGGCGCCCCTCACGCGCATAGATCCAGCGCGTCGGCCAGCGGGCCTTGGCGGCGTACTGCGTCCACTTGTCGGAGTCCACGTCGACGATGTCGGCGACCCGCAGGATCGCGTGACGCTCCAGGTACTGTGCCATCGGCGAGGAGAACACCACCGCGCGGCGGACCGGTCGTCGCGCGAGGAGATCATCGACCCACCGGCGCAGCGGCGCATCGCGGTAGTAGGGAAGCGACAGCGCCTCTCCCGTCGCGAGACCGACGAGGCTGCGTAGCGTCGCTGGTCGCTTCTGCAGCGGACGCACGAGCACCTCGCCCCCGTTGCACTGGGCCTTCAGCGCGTCCACGTGCCGCCAGTCGTCCTCGTCGTCGATGAAGGTGCCGACGTGCACGACGAAGCGCCTGGCGAGGTGCCGCAACAGATGGAACGACCGGATCTTGTCGCCCTTGTTGGGCGGATACGGAATGCGATGCGAGAGGAACAGCAGTTCCTGCATGACGCCCTACCCGAGATTGCGGACGAGGTAGGGTCCGATGAAGTTCACGATCGGCCGCGGCGTCCTGCGCCATGCGCGGATGAAGAGCTGGTACTTCGGGTTCAGCGGATTGTTCTCGGGGATGCTGTCGACCCGGAGCAGCCGATACTCGTAGTGCAGGGGCTCGGGCTCGAAGCCCCAGTTCTTCTTGAAATCGAAGGACCCGGTGCCGCGCTTGCTGCGGCCATAGTCGAACACCTTGCACCCGCGTTCGCACGCGCGGCGCATCAGCTCCCAGTACTTGAAGTCGTTGGCCGCGAGATCGCGTGCCGTGGTGTAGTCGCCGGCGTAGTAGGGCAGGACCTCGTCGCGGAAGTAGAACGACAGCACCCCGGACACCGGCTTCCCGTCGGCATCGACCACGATCATCGACTCGCAGGCATCCCCGAACACGCGCTTCAGCTCCGCGAAGTAGGCCTTCGGGAACGGCGGCGTTCCGTGGCGATGCACATTGTCGGCATACAGGTCGAAGAACCGGTCGATTCCCGGATCGATCTCGGACGCGAGGCCGAACTTGATCCCCTTCCGGACCATCGCGCGCTGCTTGCGCGGGATGGCATTCATGTTCGCTTCGAGGTCCGGCAGGATCTCCTTCCGGAACGTCACGTAGAGATCCTGGTGCGGCCACTCGGGCTCGCGCGGGATGCGGTTGCGCATCTCCAGATGCGCGGCACCGGCTGCGGTGGCGTACTCGACTGCGGCGGCATGAAGCGGGGCGATCGCCTCGGCATCATCGACCGCACATCCGCCGTAGACGCCGAAGGGCAGCGACGTGATCGCATGACCGAAGAGCCGGCTCTTCACCTGCGCGATCGGCAGCACCCCCACGATGCGGTCGCCGCGTTCCGCCAGCAGGTACCGGGTGCGGTGGCGGAAGATCCGCTCGATGATCCCCTTCCATCCGGACAGGTGGAAGAAGGTGGCCTCGGAGCAGGCGTGGACGAAGGCGTCCCAGCGTTGCGCGTCGGCGTCGCGGTACTCGCGCACCGTCAAGGGTGCAATGGCGGTCGTCGCACCGCCGGTTTCTGCGTGGAGATGCATCATGGACGCGTCGGGAACACCCGGTCCACACGATCCCAGCGGAAGTCGCTCAGCAGGCGACGCAGGCGCGGGACGGTGCGGTGAAGATTGATGTAGTGGCGAAAGCGCGCCTTCGCATTCGCACCGGGGACGCGGGGCTGCTCAGGGTCGACTTCCCACGGATGGAAGTAGAACATCGCGGGCCGCCGGTCGATGCGGTTGACGCGACTGATCAGCCACTTCGACGCCGCATATGGCAGGAAGCGGAAGTAGCCGCCACCACCGGCCGGCAGGTTGTTGCCGAACATGCGCGAGGTCGTGACCGGGATCTCCATGAGACCCGGGCGCGATTCGTACGGAAAGCGTGGCGCATCGGGCATCCCGTAGTGATCGTGCTTCACGGGATAGATGCTCGAGCTGTACTGGTAGCCCGCCTGCAGGATGACGTCGAGCGCCCACGGATTGCCGTGCCCGATCGAAAAGCTCGGCGCGCGATAGCCGCGCACCGCGACGCCACCGATGTCCTCGAGCAGTGCCTTCGCGCGGGAGATGTCTTCGAGGAACGCCTCGGGCGTCTGCTCGCTCGCACGGAGGTGCCCGTACCCATGGCTCGCGAGTTCATGCCCCTCGGCGACGATCCGATGCACGATCGCCGGATATCGCTCGGCGATCCAGCCGAGCGTGAAGAATGTCGCGCGCGAACCCGTCTGACCGAGCAGCGAGAGGATGACGTCGACGTTGCGCTCGACGCGGCACGGGCGCGAATCCCATTCGTGACGGGGAATGTAGGGCGCCAGCGCCGAGACCTGGAAATAGTCTTCGACGTCGATCGTCAGCGCATTGACGATCACCCCGGCGGGGTTCGCGGCCGCGCCATGTCCGGGGACCCCGGGCGCCACCCGACCGGCGTTCATCCCGCCCGCGCGCATCTCACCCGCGCGCATGCTTGTCCTGTCGCGTGACCGGCTCGATCACACGCACGAGCTTTCTCAACATCTGCAGCACCACATGAAGCGTGTTCTCCAATCGGGCCACGCGCTCCTCGAGGGTCGCGTCGCCCGCCATGTCACCGATCGGGGCCCCTTCGTGCGTCAGTCCGCCGGAAGCCGCGTCGTCGTCCATGCCCCGAAGGGAGGGATCGTCCATCCCCTGGGCCGAGACCGTTCCGAGTTCCTCCTTCAATTCCTGGGCGACCACTTCGACGTCCTGGGCCGACAGCGTGTGCGCGTCGCGCAGGAAGCCGGAGAGCATGAGCCGGTTGCACACGAGATTGATCCGGCGCGGAATGCCGGACGTGAAGGCGAACACGGCATCGAAGGCCTCCACCTCCACCTTCGGATCGCCGTTCCAGCCCACATGCTTCAGGCGGTGCTCGATGTACCGCTGGGTCTCGTCGCGATCGAGCGGACCGAGATGATACGAAGCGATCACGCGCTGCCGGAGCTGTTGCATGCTCTGGTGCTGCATGATGCGTCGCAGTTCCGGCTGCCCCACGAGGAAGCTCTGCAGCAACGCACGCTCGCCCACCTGGAAGTTGGAGAGCATGCGCAGTTCCTCGATGGCACGCGCGGTCAGGTTCTGCGCCTCGTCGACGATGAGGAGTGCGCGCTTGCCCTTCAGGGCAACGCTCTTCAGGAAGACTTCGAGCTCGGCCAGCAGCGACCCCTTGTCGGTCCCCTTCGTGGCCAGCCCGAACGCGGCGCAGACCGACCGAACCAGATCGTCTGCATCGAGCATGGTGCTCACGAGATGCGCAGCGACCACCTTGCTCTGATCGAGGTGCGCGAGCAGGTTGCGCACGATGGTCGTCTTGCCCGCCCCCACCTCGCCGGTGATGACGATGAAGCCCTCACCCTGATAGAGGCCGTACTCGAGATACGCATACGCGCGCTTGTGGACGCGGCTCTCGTAGTAGAAGTCCGGATCGGGACTGAGTTGGAACGGTTTGCCGGAAAGGCGGTAGAAGGACTCGTACATGGGGCCCCCTAGCGGAAGGTGTGGGAGAGCGTGAGGAGCATGGCCCGTTCCCGGATGTCGTTGAGCGCCGAGGAATTCAGGTTCATGTATCGCAGGGTCACCCCCGCAGTGGTGTTCGGGGACAGCGTGTGCGACAGCGTGGTTCGGATACTCTGCTGTGTGGCCACATCGTTCTGGCTGCCGGCCCCACCGGTCAGGGATCCCCGTGTTCTCGCCATGTCGAGTCCGACCAAACCGTTGAACTGTGCATTGAACTGATGCGTCGCCGATGCGCTGAATCCGATCTGCTCGATCCGCGCCGCCGTGGCGAACACATCGGCGAAACCCGCGGAGAGGTTGTCGGACAAGGGCGTTGTCACTCGTCTGAAGACCGACAGAAGCAGGGTGTTCCGGAGGCCCGTGAAGGCAACGCTCGGCTCGATGCCTTCGATGCGATTCACCCGTGTGGAGACGAATGCGCCCACGGTGGTCAGCGAGTCGGGCAACCCGCCCGCCAACATCAGCCTTTCCACTTCACGCGCGCGATCCGTGCTGTCGGGGATGCGAGCGATGAGCGAGCTGTCGAGCACGTCCCGCGTGGCGACGGTGGTGGTTCCAGTGGCGCGATTCTGCAGTTCCTGCTCCGACCGGTAGGCCCGGAGTCGGAAGCTGGTGAGCCGGGTGCGGTGCTGGGCATTCACGGTGTAGGACCCGCCGAAGTACCGCTTCTCGTAGCCGGTATCGAAGGTCGTGCGGTCGGAGGGCGTCCAGGTCAGATTGGCACCGATCACGATGCCGGAGAAGGTCCGCGCACCGTAGACGTTGTCCTCGTAGCCGATGTTGGCGGACACCTTGAACTCGGGGTCCGTGATGACCGAAGCGCGGAGGCGGCCGATCTTGGACGTTGTGGAAGCGAAGTTGCCGATCTCCACATTCGTGTAACGGTAGTCGCCACCGAACACGACGAACTTCCCGGGGGCGTCCGTCGCCGACGCGGTGAACCGGTTCATCACGGTGTCGCCGATGCCGCCGACGCTGTAGGTCTGGTGGCTGAGCTCGTGCCGCAGCTGGTAGTTACCGCCTCCGGAAATGCGCCCCTGGATGTACGGGCTCACGGCCAAGGTCCGCGTCTCGACGCGATTCGCCGTGTTGGTGGGCCCGTTGACGGGCTGCACCCCGAGCGGTGACAGCACCGACTGCGCGATCAGCGCCCGGCCGTCGATGAACAGGAAGTTCTCGAGAAGCTCGTAATTGGCGGTGGTGGTGAGCGAGTTCAGGATGGCATCCTGCACCGTACCGTTCACGTACCCGAGGATCGTCGGCGCGTAGGTGCCCCTGAGTTTCAGCCGCGGGCCATCGCGGGTCAGTCCGATGGATGGCGTCGTGCGGAGAATGATGTCGGAGCGCTCGTCGCCTCGCCTCGCCATGAACGCGTTGTCCGTGACCGTGGCCCCGACCGCCAGCGACGCGGTGGGGTTCCAGTCGACGGCGCCCGCGGATCCGGACGCGACGAGACCCATGGCGCACACCGAGGCCGCGATCCTCCGGCGAACGAACACGCCGTTGACCGACCTCGCGTGTCGCACGCTCCCGTCGATTCGCCAATCGGACATGCGTCGATCACTCCGGCTGCGCGTAGTAGTACGAGTAGTAGTAGCCCTCTTCCCGATACGAGGACTTGTTCAGGACCGCCATCACGACCGGGCAGGACTCGATCGTGGACAGTGCCTCCTGCACAGTGCTCTGGGACGTCTGGTCGGCTTCGACGACGTACACGATCTGACCCATGTGCTGCGCGAGCACCCGCGGTTCCGGCGCCGCCAGCAGCGGTGGCGAATCAAAGATCAGGATACGGTCGGGATAGCGTTCGTACAGCTGCTCCACGAGGTGTTCCATGACCGTGCTCGCCAGCAGTTCGGTGGCGTGCTCGTTCCGCGTACCGGCCGGGATGAACGACAGCCTCCCGAGGTTGGTGCGGATCAGGACATCGGACACATCGAGCTTGGGATCCGCCAGCAGGTCCATGAGGCCGCGGGCAGGGGGGATGCCCAGCATCTCCGCCAGCGCGGGACGCGTGGGATCGCCCTCGAGCAGCAGCACGGTGCTGTCCCGCTCCATGGCGATGGACAGCGCGAGGTTGAGCGAAATGAAGCTCTTGCCCTCTCCGGGCAGTGCACTCGTCACCATGATGCGGCGGGCGAACTTGACCGGCGTCGCGCCCTTGCCCAGGCAGTTGTTGATCAGCGGACGCTTGATGACGCGAAGTTCGTTGGCCAGGCGCGACTGGGCGCTGTTCGGCGTGAGCAGACCACGCTCGAGGATGCGATTGAAATCGATCTCGACTTCACGGGAGCGCTGGCGCCCCTGGGGCCTGACCATGCTCCCTTCACCGCGCTCGACGCGCATCGGCTCGGGACTCTGCTCGGCCGCCGGGGCCGGCGTTGCGACCGGAGGCCGCACAGGCGTCGCCGGCGGAACGACGACGGACGCCTCAGCCACCTTGGCAGCCGCTGGTGCCGGAGCAGCAGCAGCATTTCCGGCATCGAGCGAGGCCTTGTGGGACGCCCGACGGGCCTCGTCGGTCGGCGGCACATGCACACGCGGCGCGACGGCGGGATCCTCGTTGAGCGCGCGGAGCTTCTGCGCGGCGCGCTCGATGATGCTGTTCTCTTCCTCGGGTCGGCGGGTCGCGGTATCCGCATCGGGAAACTCGAGGTTCCCGGACAACTGGCTCCCCGCTTCGCGCAACTGCTCGAGTCTACGGGCAGCCTGTTCGATCAAGCTCATTCATGCACCTTTCAAGCGACGCGCGCGACGAACAGCAGGAAAACCAGGGCAGAACCGAATGCCGCAAGCAGAGTCGCCAGACCGCTGAAGAACACGATGTTCATCAGACGGCGATTGCGCTTCGACTTGCCGCTGTCCTGCATCGAGACCGCCCCGAGCACCGGACGCGAGAGGGTCCGGCGCAGGCTCTTCATGGAGTGGAAGACGGGGAACAGCTGGCTGTAGGCGAGCGCGGCGAAGAGTCCGGCGCCGAGCGACACGGCGACGATGAAGACCAGCAGCAGCAGGCGATTCGGCGCGACCGGCTTGTTCGAGACCCGCGGCGGATCGATGATGCGGAAGTCAGCCACGGAGGACGACTGCTCCAGCTGACTGGTCATCATCGCGGCTTCGCGGCGCGCCACGAGGTTGTCGTAGTTGGACTTCTGCGCCTGGTAGTCGCGGTTCAGCTGGACGAACTCTTCCTCGACTTCGGGCTTGGTCCGCGCCATCGCCTTGAACTGCGCGAGCTTGGACTCCAGCTCGTCGGCCTTGCCGCGAAGGGCTGCCACGTTGGCTTCGCCGTCGGCCAGCGCGAGTTTCAACTGCTGGTAGACCGGGTTGCGATCGACGTTCGATGCGCGCGCGCGGCCCGACTTCGTGTTCAACTGCTTGCGGCGCTTCTCGATGATTTCCTTGCGCTGCTGCTCGAGGTCGGCCAGCACGCGCTTGGAACCGGCGACATCGGGGTGCTCTTCCGTGTACTGGCGCAGCATCTCGTCGAGGTGCTTCTGCACGGAGTCGATCCGGGCATCGAGCTCGGGGACGACGTCCGTGCGGCTCGTGTTGTCGCCTTCCTCGGGGATGAAGACGGGCTCCTCGCCAGCCAGTTCCCGCTTCAGCGTGTCGCGGGACTGCGTCGCGGCACGCAGTTCGATACGGACGGTGCTCAGCGTCTGCTCGATCGTGTTGATCGACTGCAGCGCGCTTTCGCCACCCACGGAACCGAGGTTGCGGAGCTTGAATTCCTTCAGCCGGCGCTCGGACTCCTGCAGGCGCCGCTCGTAGTCCTGGATCTGCTGGTCGATGAACTGCTGGGCTTTCTGGGTATCCCGGCGGTTACCGCCGAGGCCCGACTCCACGAAGATCGTGAGCAGCGAATCCACCACGCGCTTCGCCCGACCGGTGTTCTGGTCGCGATAGCTGATCGTGTAGAGGTTGTCGCCGGGCGAACCACCCACCTGGATGTTCTTGCCGAGACGCTCGACGAGCGCTTCACGCTGCTCGGGGGTCTTGGTGTCGAGGTCCAGATCCGCCATCCGGATCAGCTTGTCGATGTTGGGCCGGGACAGCAGTGTCCGGCTCAGCATTCCAACCTGCTGCTCGACGTTCGGCTGCACGGCCAGACCGCTCATCAGCGGCTTCAGGACCGACTGCGTGTCGACGAAGACCCGCGCCGAGGCTTCGTATTTGTCCGGGGCCATGGCCAGCGCCACTAGACCGGCAATCGCCACCACCCACGCGGCAGAAAGGCCGACCAGACGTCGGCGCCACATGCCCCGGACGTACTCCAGGAGTTCCACGAATACGACGTTCACGACCGGATCATCTCCATGGGGACGGGGGGCGGGACGGGGCGTGCGACCGGGCGCGCGCTCAGAACCAGCTCTGCGGAATGACCAGGACGTCGCCGGGCTTCACGTCCACGTTGGCTCCGATATCGCCACGACGCAGGAGATCCTTGAGCCGGACCGTGTACAGCTTGCCGCCCTCGGCAGCCCGGACGAGGGTCGCAGCGTTGCCGTCCGCGAAGTCGGTGATGCCGCCGACGGCGATCATCACGTCGAGCATCGTCATGCCCTGGCGGTACGGCAGCGCCTGGGGCCGGGCAGCCTCACCCACCACGCGGATCTGCTCGCTGAAGGGCCCGACGAAGGAGGTCACGATCACAGTCACGACCGGGTCACGGATGTACTTCCCGAGCGCCTTTTCCATGTCACGCGCCAGGGCATATGGCGTCTTGCCAATGGCCACGAGGTCCTCGATGAGCGGCGTGGTGATCTTGCCATCGGGGCGGACCGGCACGGTCGTCGTCAGATCGGCGTTGCGCCAGACGATCACGTTGACCGCGTCACCCGGGCCGATGATGTACTGGTAGTCCGAGGTCGCAGCGAGGCGCGGCGCCGGAGGATGACTGGGACGACTCGCGCAACCCGCCACCAGCGCCATCGCCACGATGAGCAGGATCGACTGCCCCACGCGACCGAGAAAACCATGCCTTCCGGCAGATGAAACCATCGTCAGCCTCCACGACTTGCTGTCGCCACGCGTCAGGATCGGCCCGATAGAGAGTGCACTTGCAGGCTTGTGCCTGCCAGGCGCCGGGTTTCGGACCAGATTGGAACCTACGTTCTCCCGAGAGCCGGGGCCCGGACATTCCGGTTTGCGGTCGCGGGACCGATGGACTGCCGGGAGAGAACGAGGGGCACAAAAGCAACCCATATGCCACTGGTTCGATTCCGATCCCTGCGCGACCGCCGCGGAACACCAGGCGCTGCCCGTCGTTCAGGCTGCGGGCGAGGGGTTGGCTGGCGACCAGAGACCGGTTCGCGGCTCAGCCGGCGACAGGGCGCGGTGCAGGACGCTCCGGTGACGGGGTGCCGGAGCGACCTACGAGGCGGACGGCCAGCAGCAAGCCGATCACTGCCGCAAAGGCCGCGGGCTCCGTGATGTCCTTCTTCACAAGCCACCAGAAGTGGATCACGCCCAGGATCGCGATCGCGTAGACGAGCCGGTGCAGGGCCTGCCAGCGACGGGCACCGAGACGCCGCACCATGGCGTTGGTCGAAGTGACGGCAAGCGGCACCAGGAGCACGAAAGCGGCGAAACCCACGGTCACGAAGGGACGCTTGGCGATGTCCGCGAGAATCCCCGGCCAGTCGAAGAACTGGTCCAGCCAGACGTAGGTCGCGAAGTGCTGGCAGGCGTGGACGAAGGCGAAGAGGCCGAGCATGCGCCGCAGCCGCAGCAGCCACGGCATCGCGAGCCATCGACGCAACGGGGTCACCGCCAGCGTGATCCCGAGGAACGCCAGGGTCCACCACCCGGTGGCGCGCGTGATGTACTCGATCGGGTTGGCGCCAAGGCTGTCGGTCGCGAAGCGCCAGACCAGGCGGGCCGTGGGCAGCAGGCAGAGGACGAACACCGCGACCTTGACAAAGGCCACCTGCCGCTGAGTGGGGTGGAACGCCATCGGAGACTCCGGGACGGGCCGCCGGTCAGAAGTACTTCCGGAGGTCCATGCCCGCGTAGAGGCTCGCCACCTGATCGCCGTAGCCGTTGAAGGGCAGGGTCGGCCGCTTGCCGAACTCGCCGATCCGGCGCTCCTTCGCCTGGCTCCAGCGCGGGTGGTCGACCGCCGGGTTCACGTTCGAGTAGAACCCGTACTCCCGGGCGATGGCCTTGTTCCACGCCGTGCGCGGCTCCTGCTCCGTGAACCGGATGCGGACGATCGACTTGGCGCTCTTGAACCCGTACTTCCACGGGACGACCACGCGCACCGGCGCGCCGTTCTGGTTGGGCAGGAGATCCCCGTAGAGGCCCAGCGTGAGCAGGGTGAGGGGGTGCATGGCCTCGTCGATGCGGAGGCCCTCGACATAGGGCCACTCCAACACGGCCATCCGGGTACCCGGCATCTGCACGGGGTCCGCCAGCGTCGTGAACTCGACGTACTTCGCCCGGGAATTGGGTTCCGCACGCTTCAGGAGCTCCGCGAGGGGATAGCCGTTCCACGGGATCACCATCGACCATCCCTCGACACACCGCATGCGATAGACCCGCTCCTCCACGGCGGCAAGCTTCAACAGCTCCTCGATGTCCCAGCGCTTCGGCTTCGCACATTCCCCCTCGACAGAGACGCTCCATGGGCGGGGCTTCAATGTATGGGCACGCTCGGCAGGATCGTCCTTGCCCGTGCCGAATTCGTAGAAGTTGTTGTAGGTCGTCACGTCCTTGAACGGCGTGGCGGGCTCGGTAACGCTGAACGGGCTCTTGCGGGCGGCCTCGAACACCTTCGCTTCGGCACTTCCGGGGCGAAACGCCGCGCCGCCGATGCTCGCCGCGGCCACGGCGAAACCGGCATCGCGCAGGAAGCTTCTTCGGCCTTCGAAGACGGACCTCGGCGTGATCTCCGACGGAAGCAGGATGGGGCTGTGGCGGCTGGGCATGGTGAACTCCGTGTTGGGATCGGCTGCGCGATTCGACCTTCCCGGCGGACAATCGATCGTGCCGGCGATTCTACGAGGCACGTCGTCCGGTGGATGCGGTCACCCGCCGGACGAAGGCATCCATCGCGGGCAGGACGGGAAGGGCGTCGCGGAACGGCCGCGACAGGGCCAGGAGCGGCTTCACGTGTCCGACGCCGCCGTAGGCCTCGGTCGTGACATCGTTGCCGGCGGCGCGAAGCCGGGTCGCTAGGCGTTCCGAATTGCGCGGCAGCACGGTGGTGTCGTCGTCGCCCCAGAGCAGCAGAGCTGGCGGGGCACCCGGCGTGACGTGGGTCACCGGCTGCGTATCGGGCCAACCTTCCGGTGGACCGAAGATGTCCCGGAGCGTGGCACTCCGGGGTGGCAGGAAATCGTAGGGCCCGCACAACCCGATCAATCCGCGCAAGGCAGCACGTTCGGCACCTGCCGCTGCGAGCCATCTCGGATCCAGCGCCAGCATGGCAGCGTTGTAGGCGCCCGCCGAGTGCCCGGCCAGCACCATCCGGCTGGCGTCGATTCCGACTGCATCCGCGTGCTGCTGCAGCCAAGCGACCGACGCCGCGCAGTCCTCCAGGAACGTCGGATACCGGACCGAGGGATGCACCCGGTAGTCCGGGATCGCGACGGCAAAGCCGATGGCCGCCAGCGCTTCGCCCACGAACCGGTAGGTGGCGCGATCCCCGCCGGTCCAGGAGCCTCCGTAGAAGAAGACGACGAGTGGCGCCCCGGTGGTGCCCACGGCCGGCGCGTAGAGATCGAGCCGTTGCCGCGGCAGGTTTCCGTACGGCACATCGACGCGCCGCCGCGCGCTGCTCCCGGCGGTCCAGTTGAGCGGCGCGAGCGGCGAGCACGCGGCGGCGGCCATCGCGCCCGACAGGGTCAGCAGGGTGCGGCGGGAAACGAGGGCGTCGGACATCGGTGCGTGGTGTCGGCGGTGCTCAGATCAGGAAGAGCGTCGCGAGCCCGAGGAAGATGAAGAAGCCGCCGCTGTCGGTGATGGCCGTGATGAGCACCGACGACCCGACCGCGGGATCCCGCCCCATGCGATGCAGCAGGATCGGGATGAAGACACCGAAGAGCGCCGCGACCATCAGGTTCAACGTCATCGCCGCCATCATGACGACGCCTAGCGGCAGGCTGTGGTAGAGCAGCGTCGCGAAGAACCCGAAGATGGTCCCCCACACCACGCCGTTCAGCAGACCGATCGCGAGTTCCTTCACGAGCAGCTTGCGGGCGTTGGCGCTGTGGATCTGCCCGAGCGCCATCGCGCGGACGAGCATCGTGATGGTCTGGTTGCCGGAGTTGCCGCCGATGCCGGCGACGATGGGCATCAGCGCCGCCAGCGCCACCAGCTTCTCGATGCTGCCCTCGAAGATGCCGATCACGCGCGAGGCGATGAACGCGGTCACGAGGTTGACGGCCAGCCACGTCCAGCGATTCTTGGCCGAGATCCACACCGACGAGAAGATGTCCTCGCCCTCGCGCAGGCCGGCCAGCGCCAGCATGTCGCTGTCACTCTCTTCCCTGATGTAGTCCATTACCGCTGCCACTGTCACACGGCCGACGAGTTCGCCGCGGTCATCGACCACCGGGGCCGACACCAGCTCGTAGCGCTCGAAGGCCTGTGCGGCCTCGTCCGCCAACTGCCCCGGGCGGAACCGCACGGTGTCCGGCAGCATCACTTCCGCGACCAGCTTGTCGGGGTCGTTCACGAGCACGCGTCCCAGCGGCAACACCCCTTTCAGGATGTCGTCCCGATCCACGACGAACAGCTGGTCGGTGTGGTCGGGGAATTCGTCGAGGCGGCGCAGGTATCGCAGGATCACCTCGAGCGAGACGTCCTCGCGGATCGTCACCATCTCGAAATCCATGAGCGCCCCGACGGACTCCTCGGGGTACGACATGGCCGCGCGGAGCTGCTCGCGCTCCTCCATCGAGAGGGACTGGAAGACGTCCTCGATGACCTCGTCGGGCAGGTCGGGCGCGAGGTCGGCGATCTCGTCGGTGTCGAGCTGTTCGGTGGCGGCGACCAGCTCCTCGGGCTCCATGTCCGCGATGAGCGTCGCGCGGACGGCATCGGAGACCTCGAGCAGGATCTCGCCGTCGCGATCCGCCTTGACGAGGTGCCAGACCTCGAGGCGATCCTCGAGCGGCAGCGCTTCGAGGATGAACGCGACGTCCGCCGGGTGCAGCGCCTCGAGCTTCTTCTGCAGCTCGGCGACGTTCTGCTTGTGGACGAGGGACTCGACCAGTTCGTGCCGCCGCATCTCCTGGTGGTGGACGAGATGCTCCACCACCCGGTGCTTCGAAAGCAGCGCGATGACCTGCCGCAGGCTCTCCTGCACGCTCTCCTGGGGCTTGACCTCGTCGACTTCGGACATGGCCGGCGGTGGACTCCGGGGACTACCCGTTCATGGATGGTGCCGACGATTCACGTGGCACCGCGAAAGCGAAACGGCGAGGGCGTACGCCCTCGCCGTTCCGGAAGTGCGTGGGGCGGTGATCCGGTCAGGGTTTCGGCGGAATCCGCGTGGCCTCCCATGCGACCATCTGCCAGCCCTCCGGGTTCTTGACCCATACGTTCGTGAATCGCAATTGCACCTCGATGTCCTTCCCGTCGACGATGACGCTGAAGTCGCCGCGCCCGGTCAGGACCGCGGTACAGCCATAGGGCGAGACGCGCAGGTCGCTGCGTCGGGTCTGCTTGTACACCACCTTGCCCGAACGCAGGGACTCGACGTAGCTGTCCTTCGAATCGACCAGCGCGGACGAGTGCGTGTAGATCAGGTCATCCCCGAGGTAGCGGGAGAGGGTCGCGAGATCGCGGTTCTCCATCGCCTTGTAGCGTTCGGCATCGGCACCGAGCACTTCCGCCATCACCTGCCCGGGCTCGCAGGCCAGGGCAGTACCGGGCAGCACCGCCGCCAGAACCAGCAGGGTCGTCAGACCGTTGCGCATCGTTGTCATTTTTCTCTCCTCCGATTGACCTGCATGCTCGCGGCTTCCGCGCCGGGCGCGCGCCACGGGAACCCACCCCCGGTCGGCACCGGGCGAAACCGCGAATCAGGTACGGGGCCCGCCAGCGTCAGCGCCAGCAGGCACCAGGACGGCGAAGGGCTCCTTGGCACATTGCAGACCGGCCTTCGCGTCCCCCGTGACTTCGAAGAGATGCAGGCGACCGCCCTTCCACTCGAAGCCGTAACGCTTGCGCGCTGCCGCGGCAGGTTCCGTCTCGGCCACGCTCTCGATCAGCTCACAGTTGCCCGCCACCGGCGCGAGCGCGAGCTCATACGCGAAGCTGCCGTCGGGCATCGTGGCCTCGCCCTTCGGGCTGAAAGTGTAGGCGCGGCCCTTGGCATCCACGTAACTTCCCGCGATCGTGATGCCGTTCACGAAGTGGCCGAGGCCTTCCTCGATGCGCACCAGATTGCGGAAGCGCTTCTTCGAAAAACCGGGGTCCGAGAAATCGATCGAGTCGAACCGGGTCTCGCCTGCCTTGACGCGGGCCGGCAGGTACGTGGCGTCGGCAGAGTTCACCGGGCCGCTCGCATCAGGCGCCGCCACAAGGCGGAACTCGCCGGGCTTGCCGCCGGGCTCGATCTCGACGACGTCGAGAAGGATGGCGCGGCCGAAGTCGGTCCGCAGCACCGTGAACTTGTTGCGGTCCTTCCGGATGTTCACCACGAGCGGCTTGACCTTGCGGGCAGCGGCCAGCGGCATGCGGGTCGCACGGAGCGCATCGGCATAGTCGCGGGCGATCCAGACCCCTTCCAGGTCCTTCACGAAGACGCGATCCTTTCGGATCGGCTTGGGACCTTTGGGTCCGTTGGGTCCGCCAGGTCCGGCGGGCGCCTTGGCTCCCTCGGCGTGGGGTGCGCCCGGCGTGGCCGGCGCGTCGGTGTTCTGGGCGAAGGCGACACCCGCCGCAAAGGCGAAGGCGACGACGGTGGAGGTGAGACGGAAGATCGGGGCGCTGCTTGGCATGGTGGCTCGGAGGAACGACGGGTCTCGGGGAACGCGGCGGTGCGGACCGCCGACGACATCAGGAACGCACGCAGGCGTCGCCCGCTTGGGGCGCGGCAATGATACCCGCGATCCCCCGGCCGGAGGCACGTCCGCCCAGCGGGATCCCGCGATCAAGTCAACGCGACGGGCGGCCGCTTCGCAGTGAAGCCTGTGGCCCGCTCGAATGCGTGGCCCAGCTGGAGGACGCCGAAGTCGCCGAGATACGGCCCGACGATCTGCAGCCCCACCGGCAGCCCGTCGGCGGTGAAGCCGGCGGGCACCGACAGCGCAGGCAGGGACGTGGCCGAGATCCGCGAACACGACCGCATCCACTCGAGGTACGACCCCATGGCACGGCCATCCACTTCCATGGGGTACTCGGACTTCACGTCGAAGGGCTGCACCTGGACCACGGGGCAGACCAGGAAGTCGAACCGCGTGAAGAAATCGCGCAGGCGGTGGAAGAGCTCGGTACGAAGGCGCTCGGCGCGCCCGACATCGGCACCCGTGAGCTTCATGCCGGCTTCGGTGTTCCAGATCACGGTCTGCTTCACCTGGTCGGGCTTGCCGCGCACGAGGTCCCCGTGGGACATCTCGAAATGCCACGCCCGCAGGACTTCGAAGATCTCGTCCGCCCCCGTGAGATCTGGCGTGACCTCTTCCACGACGCATCCGAGGTCCGTCAAGGCCGGCAGGGCCCCGAGGAGCGCATCGCGGACGGGGCGCTCCACCGGCAGTCCACCGAGATCGGGACTCCAGGCCACCCGGACACCACGGAAATCGCGGCCGAGCGGCGCCGCGAACATCGCCCCGGGCTGGTGAACGGAGATGGGCGAGCGCGGGTCCGGCCCGGCCATCGCGGACAGCATCAGCGCGGCATCCTCGACGGTCCGGGCCATCGGTCCGGCGATGCCCAGCGGGAACCAGGCGTTGAGCGACGGCCACATCGGCACGCGGCCGGGCGTGCTGCGGAAGCCGACGACGTTGCAGAAGCTTGCCGGATTGCGCAGCGATCCGCCGAGGTCGGTGCCGTCGGCGATGGGCACCATGCCGCAGGCCAGCGCGGCGGCGGCACCCCCGCTCGAGCCGCCGGACGTACGGGTCAGATCCCACGGATTGCGCGTCGCACCGAAGATCGGGTTGAACGTCTGCGAGCCCGCGCCGAACTCCGGGGTGTTGGTCTTGCCGACCGTGACCGCACCCGCGGCCTTCAATCGCTCGACGATGAGCGCGTCGCGGTCCGGAATGAAGTCCTTGAAGATCGGCGACCCGAACGTAGTCCGGACCCCTTTGGTGATCGCGAGGTCCTTGTGCGCCACCGGCAGGCCGGCGAGCGGGCCGGGATCCTCGCCGCGGGCGAGCTGCGCGTCGACACGCCTTGCGTCCGCTTCCGCGGCGTCGAAGGTGGTGGTGATGATCGCGTTGACCTGCGGGTTGGTGCGCGCGATCTGCTCGATGTGGGCACGCAGGATCTCGGTGGCGGAAACCTCGCGGCTACGGAGTCGGCGCGCGAGTTCGGTTGCCGTGAGGAAGCAGAGTTGGGTCATGTCAGGTCCGGAAGATGAAGTACACGGCGCCCATGATGCAGAGCGCGGCCCATAGGTAATCCCACTTAAGCGGTTCGTGCATGTAGATCAGCGCGAACGGCACGAACACGGACAGCGAGATCACCTCCTGCATGATCTTCAGCTGCGGCAGCGAGAGCGTCTGATAGCCGGCGCGGTTCGCCGGCACCTGCAGAAGGTACTCGAAGAGGGCGATGCCCCAGGAGAACAGCGCGGCGATGATCCAGGGCCTGTGCGCGAGATCCTTGAGATGCGCGTACCAGGCGAAGGTCATGAACACGTTCGATGCGCAGAGGAGCAGCACGGCCTGGAGCGCCGGCGGTATCGAGGCAAGGGTCATGGTCGGATGGCGTCGGGATGCGCACCGCGTGCGAGCCACACGGCCAGCCACGGCACCAGGGCGAGCATGGCGAGTTCGACGAGGATGACACGACGGGTGCGCCGGATGTCACGCGTGGTGAGGATGCGCTCCTGCCCGTTGGCGATGGCGCGGTTCCAGCGATGGAACTGCAGGGACGGATAGACGGCGACGGCGCCGATCGCGACGAACAGCGCGAACTTGGTCCAGAAGACAGGGTGGGTCAGGGTGAACCACACATGCCGATCGTAGCCGACCAGCAGCAGGATGCCGCTCAGCAGCACCAGCACTGCCGAAGCGATGAAGGCGGCATGGACGCGCGCCAGCAGCCCCACGTGCCCCGGCTGCAGGTGCTCGTTGCAGAGCCCGCACTCGGTGGCGAGCAGGCCGGCGAAGGCCATGATCGAAACGAAATGCAGATAGGCGGCGAAGATCTCCACGCCGTGATGATACCGGCGAGGCGCGGCCTCGAACGGTCAGCAGCCCCGGCTCAGGGGCTGAGCAGTTCCCGCGGCGTGCGATACGGCCCCGGGGCCATGATGGCGTCGCGCGCCCGGGCAAGCGGCGCATCGCTGCGAAGCTGCACCTTGCCGCCCAGCGCGTCGAGCCCGAGACGTCCGTAGAGGCTGGTCAGATCGGGGAACCCCGGCGTGTCGATCTGCGATTCGAGGATCGGCACGAACACCGGCATGCCGGCGATCGCGTCGAATCGCTCGAAGACTTCGCGCGCCGTCCATTCGCGATCGGGGTCGAGGCAGCAGCGGCCGAAGGCTTCGAGCACGGTGTCGAGGGACTGGCTTCCGTCGGTCAGTGCGCGCAGTTCGACGTCCCCCGCCATGAGGATCGCCGCCCCCTGCCAGTACACGCGCATGTAGGCGTTGTCGCGGTACATCCGCTGCGTGGCCTGCGCGAGGGTGAGGCCCTTGACGTCCAGCTTGCGGCCACGCCGGAGTCCGGCGTGGATGTTCTGCCAAGCCTCCTCGGCAGTGATCACGCCGCTGCGGGCGCGGGTGATGTTCTGGTAGTAGGACGCGAGCCCTTCCGACAGCCAGGCGTCGTTGGGATCGGTCGGCGGAAGGAAGAGGTGCGAGAGTTCGTGCGGAGCGGTCCAGTCCTCCACGTATTCGCGGAGCGGACGGCGCTGGTTCACCGAGAAGTGCGCCGAGCCCTGCCCCCCGCGCAGCACGTACGCCCACGGCGTCGGCTCCGGCGCCGGTGCGCCGGGCAGGACGAGGATCTGCGGCTCCGGAACCGGGAAGCGGCCGTAGATCGCCGCCACGGATCTCGCGGCATCTTCGATCCATCGACGCATCGCTTCGACGTCCGGGGCCGGCTTGCCATTGAGGACCGCGAGCCGCAACCGGGCGCCTGGCACATCGACGGGGATCTCGCGAAAGCGCCCGAAGGCCACGTCGGAGGTCCGGTTGTAGGCGCCACGCCCGACGCGATACGTCGGGATGGCGGCGTCCGCGACGGGGCGCCAAGGGACCGAGACGCTGAACCCTTCGGGCAGGCGGAACCGCACTTCGATGTCCTCGTCCTGCGCGAGGGTCGGTGGACGCCAGAACCAGAGCCCCACCTCCGTCACGAGATCGCGGCCCGTCCAGCGATTCGCGTTACCCGAGTGGTCGCGCGTCCGGCGGGCGTTGGCGAGACTGACCGAGTAGGCAATGCACGCGTCGTCGGGCACGCTCTTCAGGGCCATCTCCATCCCATTGGGCGCCAACGGCCGCGGCTGTGGCGTGACGGTCTTGCCTTCGACAAAGGCGGACGTCGCCTCCTGCGACTCGACCGCGAGCAGTGCGGGCGCCCGCCCCGCGAAGCACGCCTCGACGCGGAGGCCCGCAAGATCGGCATCGACGGCGACCGTGTAGCGATGGATCCGCTCCGCTGCCGCGGCGCCCGGCAGCGACACGGCCCCGGCCAGAAGAACGACGGCGATTCTGCTCACGACTCCACTCCCGGCGGAACCGGCATGCGCCCCTTGGCGACATCCCCCGACCCGCTCATCGGCGGAGTAGATAGCGCGCATCGTCGAAGGTTCCGACCCAGCCGGGCCGGTAGACGACCAGCAGGGTGACGATCATCCCCGTCAGGGTGGCCTCGGCGAATCCAAGCAGCAGGCAGTACGGGAGGAACTGCTCCGCCATCATCGCCTCGCCAGGCGCACCGAAGAACGCGTGGAGTCCGACCGTGAGCAGGCCGGTGCCTGCCATCGCGACGCCGGCGCCGAAGAACGCGGCCACGAAGATGTAGATGAAGAAGTTCGGCGGCAGGAGGCGCTGCGAGAGGCGCAGCGTCGCGTGGCTGAGCACCACGGGCACCACGGCGAGCAGGAGAACGTCCATCGAGAACGCCGCGGGATCGATCTGGCCCATCAGGAGCCGCCCGAGCATCACGAGGGCCAGGCATCCGATGGCGAGGCCGGGACCGAACATCAGCGTCACCGCGGTCGCCCCCAGGAAATGGAACTCGAGCCCGCCGATGACCGGCGAGCGGATGCTCCAGAGCACCACCAGGGCGACACACGCGCCGAGCCAGAGATGGCTGAACGCGCTGTCGCCGAGTCTCCGCCATGGTGCCCGACGCACGACCGCGACGGCGGTCGCGATCAGGGCGACATGGGCCAGCAGGTACCAGCTGGGTGGCAGCAGGGCGGCGGAAATGTTCACGGGTCGGGCTTGCCTCCTCCGGATCGAGTGTCCTCCGGCCCGACGCCTCCCGCAAGCGTGCGGCCCCGTCGGAGATCAGGCGGGGTCGTACGCCAGCACCGGTGCCAACCAGCGCTCGACGTCCCGCAGTTCCATGCCCTTCCTCCGGGCGTAGTCGGCCACCTGGTCGCGATCGATGCGGCCGGTCGCGAAGTAGTGGGCATCGGGATGCGAGAAATAGAACCCGCTCACCGCCGCCGTCGGCAGCATCGCGAAGCTCTCGGTCAGCGTGATCCCGGCGTTGCCCGGGGCATCGAGCATCTCGAAGAGCGGGCCCTTCTCCGTGTGATCGGGACACGCCGGATAGCCGGGAGCCGGACGGATGCCGCGATACTTCTCGTCGATGAGCGCCTCGACATCGAGCGCCTCGTCGGCGGCGTAACCCCAGAACTCGCGGCGCACGCGCCGGTGCATGAGTTCCGCGAACGCCTCGGCGAGCCGGTCGGCAAGCGCCTTCAGCAGGATCGCGTTGTAGTCATCGTTCTTCGCTTCGTACTCGGCAACGCGCGCATCGATGCCGATGCCCGCCGTCACTGCGAACGCGCCGACGTAGTCGCGCACCCCCGTCTCCTTCGGCGCGACGAGATCGGCGAGACACTGGTTCGCGCGGTCGTCCGGCTTCACCATCTGCTGGCGCAGGCAATGGAAGGTCATGGCGACGCTGGTGCGGGATTCGTCCGTGTAGATCTCGACGTCGTCACCCTCGACCCGCGCGGCGGGGAAGAGGCCCACCACCGCGTTCGCACCGAGCCACTTCTCGTCGATGATCCGCGCGAGCATCGCCTTCGCATCGGCGAACAGATTGCGCGCCGCTTCGCCGACGACGTCGTCCTCGAGGATGCGCGGGTAGCGGCCGGCAAGCTCCCAGGTCTGGAAGAAGGGCGTCCAGTCGATCAGCTCGGCGATCTCGGCGAGCGGATAGTCGCGGAACACTTGCAGGCCGAGGCGCTTCGGGACCGGCGGGACGTACGTGGCCCAGTCGGTCGTCAGCCGATGTTCGCGCGCCTTCACGATCGAGTGATGCGGCCCCTGGCCCTTCTTGCCCTTGTGCTGTTCGCGCGTCTTCTCGGCCTCGGCCTTCACCTTCGCGACGAAGCCGTCACGCATTTCGTCGGACAGCAGGCTCGTGCACACGCCGACACTGCGGGATGCATCGGGCACCCAGATCGTCGGCCCGCGATAGTTCGGTTCGATCTTCACGGCGGTGTGGACGCGGGATGTCGTCGCGCCACCGATCAGCAGCGGGATGGTGAAGCCCTGGCGTTCCATCTCGCGGGCGACGTTCGCCATCTCCTCGAGGGACGGCGTGATCAGCCCGGAGAGACCGATGATGTCGGCGTTCTCCTCGCGCGCCGTGCGCAGGATCTTCTCGGCCGGCACCATCACCCCGAGATTCACGACATCGAAGTTGTTGCACTGGAGCACGACGGTCACGATGTTCTTTCCGATGTCGTGCACATCGCCCTTGACGGTGGCGATGACGATCTTGCCCTTGGCCTTCGCGACCTCGCCGGTGCGCAGTTTCTCCGCCTCGATGAAGGGGATCAGATGTCCGACCGCTTCCTTCATCACGCGGGCCGACTTCACCACCTGCGGGAGGAACATCTTGCCGGCGCCGAAGAGATCGCCGACCACGTTCATGCCGTCCATCAGCGGCCCTTCGATCACCTGGATCGGACGCTCGAACTGCAGGCGCGCCTCCTCGGTGTCTTCCACGACGTACTTGTCGATGCCCTTCACGAGTGCGTGGCGGAGCCGTTCCGCGACCGGCGCGTCGCGCCACGAGAGATCCTCGACGTTCACCTTGCCGGCCGCCTTGTAACTCTCGGCGAAGGTGACGAGCCGCTCGGTGGCATCGGGGCGGCGGTTCAGGAGGACGTCCTCCACGAGCACCAGAAGGTCCTTGGGGATCTCCTCGTAGACGCCCAGTTGTCCGGCGTTGACGATGCCCATGGTCATGCCGGCCTTCACGGCGTGGTAGAGGAACGCCGTGTGGATGGCCTCGCGAATGGGGTCGTTACCGCGGAACGAGAACGAGATGTTCGAGACGCCGCCGCTCACTTTCGCGTACGGGAGGTCCGTGCGGATGCGCCGCGTGGCCTCGATGAAGTCGATGCCGTAGTTCGAGTGCTCCTCGATCCCCGTCGCGACCGCGAAGATGTTCGGGTCGAAGATGATGTCCTCGGGCGGGAAGCCGACCTCCTGCGTGAGGAGCCGGTAGGCGCGTGTGCAGATCTCGACGCGCCGCGCGAGCGTATCCGCCTGCCCCTGTTCATCGAAGGCCATGACGATGGCCGCCGCGCCGTAGCGGCGAACCAGGCGTGCCTGGCGCAGGAACTCGGCCTCGCCTTCCTTCATGCTGATCGAGTTGACGATCGCCTTGCCCTGCACGCACTTCAGACCCGCCTCGATGATCTCCCACTTCGAGGAGTCGATCATCACCGGGACGCGCGAGATGTCCGGCTCCGAGGCCACGAGATCGAGGAACGTGGTCATGGCGGCCTTGGAGTCCAGCATGGCCTCGTCCATGTTGACGTCGATGATCTGGGCGCCGTTGTCGACCTGCTGACGCGCGACGACGAGCGCATCGGAATAGCGACCGTCGAGGATCATCCGGGCGAAGGCGCGCGAGCCGGTCACGTTGGTGCGTTCGCCGACGTTCACGAACAGCGACTCGTCACCGACGATGAGCGGCTCCAGGCCGGACAGCCGCAGCTTCGGCTCGATCACCGGAACAGCACGCGGCGGGCAATCCTTCACCGCGTTCGCGATCGCGCGGATGTGACCGGGCGTCGTGCCGCAGCAACCGCCGGCGATGTTCAGGAAGCCCGCTTCCGCGAACTCGCGCAGGATGCCGGCGGTGTATTCGGGGCTTTCGTCGTACTCGCCGAACGCATTCGGGAGGCCCGCGTTCGGGTGGATGCTGACGTGGACGTCCGCGATCCGGGAGAGCTCGGCGATGTAGGCGCGGAGATCCTTGGCGCCGAGGGCGCAGTTGAGGCCGACGGCGGTGAGGTTCCCGTGGCGGATCGAGTGCCAGAAGGCCTCGGTGGTCTGACCGGAGAGCGTGCGGCCGGAAAGATCGGTGATGGTCCCGGACACCCATACCGGCAGGCGCCCGCCCCGTTCGGCAAAGTAGGCATCGACAGCGAACAGCGCCGCCTTGCAGTTCAGCGTGTCGAAGACCGTCTCGATCAGAAGGATGTCGGCACCGCCGGCCACCAGACCATCGACGGCTTCCGTGTAGGCACCGACCAGCTCGTCGAAGCGGACGTTTCGCGCACCCGGATCCGCGACATCGGGCGAGATGGAGGCGGTGCGGTTGGTAGGCCCCAGCACGCCTGCGACGAAACGGGGGCGATCCGGTGTCCGATCGGACCACTCGTCCGCGAGGTTCCGCGCGAGCCGCGCCGCAGCCTCGTTCAATTCGCGCACGTGCTCTTCCATGCCGTAGTCGGCCATCGCGACGCGGGTGGAATTGAAGGTGTTGGTCTCGATGATGTCGGCACCGGCATCGAGATACTGCGCATGGATGCCGGCGATGACCCCCGGCTGCGTGAGCGTGAGCAGGTCGTTGTTGCCGGACTGCTCGCAATGGTGGTCCTCGAAGCGATCACCGTGGTAGTGATGCTTTTCCAGGCCGTGGCCCTGGATCATGGTGCCCATGGCACCGTCAAGTACCAGGATGCGCCTGGCGAGTTGGTCTCGGAGAAGGCGGGATCGGTCGGACGACAAGAGAGGTAGGCCCCAGAAAATGAAAAACCCGACCGCCAACGGCGACCGGGTTTCCGAGTCGCGCTTTAGCGGCATTTGTAATGCGCCCGCAAGCTGCAACTCAAATCGGCGCGAAGGTGTTGAACTTAAATGCTGGCGCGTCGACCTGTCAACCCGGGGACCGCCGCCATGAGATGGTCATGCGGGATTCGAGCACCACTCGCGGCACGCCCGGAGTCCGGGCTATCGGACGTCCGTCCGCCGATAGCGCAGAGCCTCGGCGACGTGGGCGCCGGTGACACCAGGCTCCCCGGCCAGGTCCGCGATCGTCCGCGCCACCTTGCGGATGCGATGGAAACCACGGGCAGAGAGTCCCAGGCGGGTGACGGCCTGACGCAACATCGTGTCGCCGCGCTCATCGGGAAGACAATGATCTTCCACACCCCGGGCATCGAGCCGGGCGTTCGGACAGCCCTGCCGCGCCAGCTGGACCTCGCGCGCCGCCGTCACGCGGGCGCGGATCGCGCCAGAGCCTTCGCCGTCGGACCTCGCGGCCAGCTCGTCCTCGCTGAGTGCCCCCACCTCGAACTGGAGATCGATCCGATCGAGGAGCGGCCCCGAGATGCGGCCGCGGTAGCGGGCCACCTGGTCCGGCGTGCAGCGGCACCGCCCGCTCGCATGGCCGAGATAGCCGCACGGGCACGGATTCATCGCAGCCACCAACTGAAAGACCGCCGGGAACTCGGCCTGCCGGGCGGCGCGCGATACGCTGACCTTCCCGGATTCGAGCGGCTCGCGCAGCACCTCCAGCACATGCCGGTCGAACTCGGGCAGTTCGTCGAGGAACAGCACGCCATGCATGGCCATCGAGATTTCGCCAGGACGGGGCTGGCTGCCACCGCCCACGAGCGCGACCGCTGAGGCAGTATGGTGCGGCGCCCGATAGGGTCGCCGTGCCCAATGGCGGACGTCGAATCCGCTGGAGCCCAGCGATTGAACCGCCGCGGACGCCAGGGCCTCGTCATCGGTCATCGGGGGCAGGATCCCGGGGAACCGCTCGGCAAGCATGCTCTTCCCCGTGCCGGGTGGGCCGGTCATCAGCGCGCTGTGCCCACCGGCGGCGGCCACTTCCAGCGCCCGACGGGCGGCCACCTGACCCTTGACGTCGGCCATGTCGGGATAGGCCATCGTTTCGGTCACGGGGGCTCGCTGCCAACGAGGCAGTGGTTCGATCCCCTGAAGGTGGGCGCACACCTCGAGAAGATTCCGCGCACCGTAGACCACGGCCGCCCCCACCAACGCCGCCTCCTGGGCGCTCTGGGCGGGAAGCAGAAAGGCCCGGCCTTCGGCGTGGGCGCGGTAGGTCATGGCAAGTGCCCCACGCACCGGACGCAGGTCACCAGTGAGTGCTAGCTCACCTGCAAACTCATACTGGTCAGGCGCTGGCACCTTCAGCTGGTGGGCTGCGATGAGGATACCGAGGGCGATCGGGAGATCGAATCGACCACTTTCCTTGGGGAGATCCGCGGGGGCGAGGTTGACCGTGACGCGCCGCTGGGGGAACTCGAAGCCACAGTTCTGGATGGCGCTACGGACGCGGTCCCGGGCTTCCTTCACCTCGGCCTCGGGGAGGCCGACGATCTGAAAGGATGGCAGTCCGTTGGCGAGATGCACCTCGACAACCACCTCGGGCGCATCGACCCCGGCGAGCGCACGGCTTCGGAGAATCGCGAGACTCATGGGCGTGCGCTCGCTGCCACGGCATCGTCAGGCCGACATCGCCAGACGTCAGGGGGAGATGCGGGTGGCCGCCTCGAGGGCGGCGACGCGTTGCTCCAAGGCCGAGAGTGCCTCGCGAGTGCGGGCGAGCACCGCTGCCTGAGCGTCGAATTCCTCGCGGGTGACCAGATCCATCCGCGCCAGTGCGTGGGACAGCATTGCCTTCGAGTTCCGCTCGATGTCACCGAGCGGTGAGGATGCCGCCAGTTCTTCGAAACGTCGGGCGAAGTCCTGGAAAGTCGAGCGCGCGGTCATGGGATGCCTCCTGGCGGCCTGGGAACTTCAGTGTAACAAGGCACCCCGCCAACGAGCACCCAGGCAGGGCAGGGGTCTTCTGCACCATATTCGATCGCCCAGCAAAAAGAACTGCACCAATACGGTGCAGTAAAATGGTGCGCCGCGAAAACATCAGCATTAACTATATGAAAAATAATCACTTTAATGATGGCATGTCAATTGCGCCTAGAGACCTGTCCGTTCCCAGGCAATGCCTGTGGCCCTGTGTATCCACAACAATCCATGAGGTTCGCCATCATGCAGAGAAAGACAGCCGCCTTCATCCTCGCCTGCGCCGCCGGGCTCGTCGCCACCTCGCCGGTCCGCGCTGACGACGCTCCTGCCGCAGAGGCATCCCCGCACACCACCACCGGGAACGTCACGTTCGCCACCAACTACGTAGTCCGCGGCCTCAGCCAGACCAACTTCAAGCCCGCCATCCAGGGCACGTTCGACTACTCCCACTCGAGCGGCGTTTACCTGGGTCTGTTCGCTTCCAATGTGAGCTGGTACGCCGACGGATGGGAGCACGCGGCCCCGGGCGTCAACAGCGCGATCTATGGCGGTACCGCCAACACCGCCCAGGACAACGCGATCAGCAATTCCCTCGAAATCGACATCTACGGCGGCTATCGCGGCAAGGCCGGCGATTTCAGCTATGACGTCGGCGGCATCTACTACTACTACCCCGGGAAATACGACATCGCCACCAACGTCACCGCCTTCGGCGTGAAGAAGCCGAACACTGGCGAGGTCTACGTCGGTGCGGGCTGGAGCTGGCTCAGCGCCAAGCTTTCGTATGCCGTCACGGAAGGCGTGTTCGGTGTTGCTGACGCGCGTGGCAGCTACTACGGCGAACTGAACGCTGCGTACCCGGTGGGTGAAACGGGCTTCAACATCATCGGGCACGTCGGTTACTGGAAGTTCACCGGGAAGATGCTGTCGTGGGCCAATGCCGGCACCGACAACAGCGTGTACAACTTCGCCGACTACAAGCTCGGCGTCACCAAGGACTTCGTGGGGCTCACGTTCGGCGCCTTCTACACGGGCACGACTGCGGACAAGACTGTCGTCACGCCGCTGTCCGGTGAGCTAGCCGTCTGGGGCAACCGGTATGGCAAGAACGTCGGAGACAACGCGTTCTTCCTGACGGCGACGAAGGCGTTCTGAACCTCGTGAGCGGGGCGCACCGCGCCCCGCCTACCGCCATTTCACAGGGACCGATAATGAAACTAGTCACCGCCATCATCAAGCCGTTCAAGCTTGACGAGGTCCGCGAGGCACTGTCCGCCATCGGCGTCCAGGGAATCACCGTGACCGAGGTCAAGGGCTTCGGCCGGCAGAAAGGGCATACGGAGTTGTATCGCGGCGCAGAGTACGTCGTCGACTTCCTTCCCAAGGTGAAGATCGAGGCGGCCATCCGGACAGAGCTTCTGGATCAGGTGATCGAGGCAATCGAGAAGTCCGCCAACACCGGCAAGATCGGCGATGGAAAGATCTTCGTCTTCGACCTCGAGCAGGTCGTGCGCATCCGTACCGGCGAGACCGGCAGCGACGCACTCTGACCGTCATGCCTGACCCAAGGGGGACATACGAATGAAAAGGTTCTTGAGCACACTCGCGGCCGCTGCGCTGCTCGCCTTCGCGAGCGCAGGCCATGCCGACGACAAGCCGGCGGACGCCGCGGCGCCCGCCGCCACCACCGCCCCGGCAGAGGCGGCGAAGCCCGCTGAAGCGGCCGCCCCCGCAACGGCACCCGCGGCCGAGGCCGCCCCCGCTGCTGCTGCGCCTGCCGCGGCGCCCGTCGCGAACAAGGGCGACATCACCTTCATGTACGTCGCGACGGTGCTGGTGATCCTGATGACGATCCCGGGTCTCGCGCTGTTCTATGGCGGCCTGGTGCGCACGAAGAACATGCTGTCGATTCTCATGCAGGTGTTCGTCGTCTTCTCTTTGCTCGCGGTGCTCTGGGCCATCTACGGTTACAGCGTCGCGTTCACCGGCGGCAATTCGTTCTTCGGTGGCCTCTCGAAAGCGTTCCTCGCCGGCGTCACGCCCGACAGCGTGGGCGCGACCTTCTCGAAGGGCGTCGTGATTCCCGAGATGATGTTCGTCGTGTTCCAGATGACCTTCGCGGCGATCACCCCGTGCCTGATCATCGGTGCTTTCGCCGAGCGGATGAAGTTCAGCGCGATCCTGCTGTTCATGGTGCTCTGGTTCACGTTCTCGTATCTGCCGATCGCACACATGGTCTGGTACTGGGATGGCCCCGATGCGATCACCGACGAGGCCGCGCTCGCGACCGTGACGGCGAATGCCGGCTGGCTCTGGGCCAAGGGTGCCCTCGACTTCGCAGGCGGCACGGTCGTGCACATCAACGCGGGCGTCGCGGGTCTTGTGGGTGCGTATCTGGTCGGCAAGCGCATCGGTTATGGCAAGGAAGCGCTGACGCCGCACAGCCTGACGATGACGATGATCGGCGCGTCCCTCCTTTGGGTGGGCTGGTTCGGCTTCAACGTCGGCTCCAACCTCGAAGCGAGCGGAGTGGCTGCACTCGCCTTCCTCAACACGTTCCTCGCTGCTGCAGCCGCCACGTTGGCCTGGGTGTTCCTCGAATGGGCGATCAAGGGACGACCGTCCATGCTCGGCGCGGCTTCTGGCGCCGTCGCCGGATTGGTCGCGATCACACCGGCTTGCGGGTTCGTGGGTCCGATGGGAGCGATCGTGTTGGGTGCAGTCACCGGTGCGGCATGCCTCTGGGGTGTCACTGGGCTGAAGAAGCTGCTGGGTGCCGATGACGCGCTGGATGTGTTCGGGGTCCACGGCCTCGGCGGCATCATCGGCGCGCTGGGCACCGGCATCTTCGCTTCCCCGAGCCTCGGTGGGACCGGCATCTGGGACTACGTGAAGAATGCAGCGGGCACGGAGTATTCGATCGGCGGGCAGTTCATGACCCAGCTGACGGCCGTGATCACCACGATCATCTGGTCCGCCGTGGTTTCGTTCATCGCCTACAAGATCGTCGACATGTTGATCGGCCTGCGGGTCTCGGAAGAACGGGAACGCGAAGGCCTCGATGTCACCGAGCACGGCGAAAGCGCGTACCACTACTGAGAGTCCGGGCGGGAATCCCGAACGACACCAACCCTCTCCTCCTCCGACAGACACCTCCCTCGGTCGGATTCAACGGGCGCCCATGGCGCCCGTTTTTTTTGCCGGCTTTCGGCGGAACAAGCCGTGGGATCACCAGTCCACATCGCACCCCAAACGTCCTTAGCAGAAGGTTCACGATGCCCCCCGGAGATGCTGACCGACGTCGTTGCCTGCTCGGAGTCGTCGCGCTGGCCACGATGCCCATTGCCCTCCTCACATCACCGGAGGCCCGCGCGGATTCGCGATCCGCTCACCAGTTCATCGAGATCGCAGCGCCGGCGGCCCTCGTCTGGAGTCGCCTCGGCGAGTTCGATGATTTCCAGCGCTGGAATCCTTCCGTGAAAGCCATGCGAATCCTGCGCGGTCACGGCAGCGAGGTGGGCAGCATCCGGCAGCTGCAGCTCCGCAACGGCATGCGCATGCAGCACGAGTTGACCCGGTCGGATCCCGATCTGATGCGCAAGGAATGGCGCCTGGCGGGCTGGAGCGAGATTCCGCTCGACGAGTACCGGGCATCGATCTCCGTGATAGAGATGGAGCCGTCGCTGACGATGGTCGTCTGGCAGTCGCGATTCACGGTGAGGGAGAAATCCGCATCGGATCTCGATGCCGTCGAGGCGCTTCTCGAAGGCATCTATCGCAGCGGCCTTGCACGACTCAAGTTCCTCTGCGAGAACCCGGACGCCGAATAAACGGTGCGCACCCGGCCCGTGCGGCAGCCGGCGGACGTCAACCCTCGCCGGCTTCCCCGTAGACGATGATCGAGAGGAAACGGATCGGCACTTCGAGGAGTTTCTCGGGGCCATGCGGGACTTCACCGCGGAACGTGAGCGCATCACCGGGACCCAGCAAGTAGGTCTGCTGGCCATGGCGGTACTCGAGACGCCCTTGCAGCATGTAGATGAACTCCGTCCCCGGATGCTCGAAGCTCTGGAAGATCTCGCTGCTGTCATCCATCGAGATCAGGAACGGCTCGAAGCTCTTGCGAGGGCCCTTGTCGTAGGCGAGCAGCTGGTAGGTGTGCCCGCGCTTGGTGCCGCGGCGGACGACTTCCATGCCTGCCTCGCTCTTGACCAACTGGGCGCCACCGTCGGGCCGGTCGTAGTCGCGGAAGAGATGCGCCATCGATACGCCGAGGACGCTGGACAGCTTGGCAAGCGTGTCGAGGCTCGTGGACGCCTGGCCATTCTCGATCTTGGACAGCATGCCCCGGCTGATCTGGGCCTGCGAGGCAACGTCGGCAATCGTGAGCCGTTGCTGCAGACGGAGATCCCGGACGACATTGCCGATGTGCCGCTCGAGGCTCTTGTCCTCAGGACTCGGCGCAGACACGACTGTGGGATCCGGTTCTACTGCGACGACAGGCTTGGCGACCATAGGGGGCGGGAGAATTTCGGCGATAGGGGATGAGATCGTCAGCGCCGTACCGGCCTCCCCTGTGGAGGTCCTGGCCCGACCTGGATCCAAGCGCAACACGACGCCCATTATAGCCACCCTCCCCTCGATTCCCTCCAGGCTGCACAGGGCCCGGAACGCTCGAACCGCCCCCCGCGGAACGCCCCACCTTGGAACCCTCAGGCTCCCACCCCGGCCCCTGGCCGCGTCGCGCCGCTGCAATCCCCGCGAACCTGCCGGGCGCTGTCCACCCAACCGCTCTGGCGGCGATCGGCACCGCGGTCAGTGCCCGGATTCCCTGCTCGCGGCACTCGTCCGGTCGACCGGAACAGGAAACCCTGGACCCGGCGCCAGCGACGGACGCGTCATCGCGCTCTTGCGGTACAGATAAGCAATCGTTGCTCCGTCGTCGGCGAGGTCAGGCACCTGACCGTCGGCATGCAGCACCTCCACGAAGTACCGGACGATCGTGATCGTTGCGCGGTTGGTGAGCGCGGGCTTGTAGATCCACGGATCGACATCGGATCGGACACCGTGGCGCTCGAACAACGCCACCTCGGGGTCCGCGGCCGCGCCGACGTACCAGTCTCCGAACGCCCCGCCGAGCCCCTTCATGTAGAGCAGAAACTCGTACTTGATCTGCTGCACGCTGTAGACGGTCATCACTCCTCCTGGCATTCCCCACCACCCGACTGCCTTCGTCGCGACGCCCCCATTTCTCCAGACATCCGCGCAGGCCTTTCGAAACAAAAGTTTCTCTAAAGGAACCAGTTATACGACAACATGAGATGTTTGTTTCTTGTAGAGAAACAAAGGTGCATGAATAACCATTCCGCACCACGTCGGTGCCGGCCTCAATTCAGAGGTAATCGTTAACTATTTGTTTTAATGCATCTTGATCTGGTTCCGCAATTTGGTACGCAAGTTGCCTACAGTGCAACATGCGTGCTTCTGGTGAAACACGCATTCCCCACCAATCGGAACTAGGAGACGCACAGCTATGAAAGGCTCTAGGAGATCGTTCCTGAAATCGAGCGCGGCGCTCGGTACCGTGGCTGGCGCCAGCGCCATCGGCGGTTTCCCGCAGCTGCTCATCAAGGATGCAAACGCCCAGTCGCAACCGTGGGTGAAGAAGGGCGGCACGATCAAGGTGGGGGTGCTGTTCTCCCTGACCGGCAGCCTCGCGGTGGTCGAGACGGACTCGAACCAGGTGGTGCAGTTCGCCATCGACAAGATCAACAAGGCCGGCGGGATCATGGGCATGAAGGTCGAGCCGGTGATCATCGATGCGAAGTCGGACATCAAGGTCTACTCCGAGAAGATCAGCCAGCTGATCCTGAAGGACCGCGTGATCGCCACCTTCGGTGGCTACACATCCGCAAGCCGTCGCGCCATGGCTCCGATCGTCATGTCGCGCGACCACCTGCTCTACTACCCGACCTGCTACGAAGGGCGGGAATGCACGCAGAACATCGTGAACACCGGGCCGCTGGCCAACCAGCACTCGCAGGACCTGATCCCGTTCATGGTGAAGAACTACGGCAAGAAGGTGTACTTCGTCGGCTCCAACTACATCTGGCCGAAGGAATCGAACAAGAACGCGAAGGTGTGGCTCGAGAAGGCCGGCGGCGAACTGCTCGGCGAGGAGTACGTGGAACTCGGCGGCTCCGACTTCACCTCGATCTTCAACAAGATCCGCCAGACGAAGCCCGACTTCATCTTCTCGACGGTCGTCGGCGACTCCGATATCGCGCTCCACAAGCAGTTCAAGCAGGAAGGCTTCAAGGTGGACAAGATGCCGATCGCCGCCCTCACGACGGGCGAGATCGAGATCCGCGCCATGGGTGCCGAGTTCGGCGCCGGGCACATCCTGTCCGCCCCGTACTTCCAGGCCCTCGACACACCCACCAACAAGAAATTCGTCGACGAGTACCTGTCCAGCAAGTACGGCAAGGGCGGGGTGACGCACTACAACATGGAGGAGACCTATCTCTCGGTGTTCGCCTTCAAGGCCGCCTTCGAAAAGGCCGCGGCAAAGGCCGGCAGCGTCGAGGCCGTGACGCCCCGCATGCTGCGTGATGTCACCCCGGGCATCCGCCTCGAGGACGACATCTCTCCCGAAGGTCTGGTCTGGTTCGACGAGACCTGCCACCTCCACATGAAGCCGAAGATCGGCCAATGCGGTGGCGACGGCCAGTTCAAGATCGTCCAGGCCGCGAAGGAACACATCGCCCCGGATCCGTTCGTGATCTATCCGGAACGCGGCGTGTGCAAGTTCGATGGTCTGCACACGAAGGACGGCAAGGTTCTCAAGAGCGTGTTGTAGCAGGTGACGGCGCCGCGCCGGCGGGGTCGGACTTCCCCCCGACCTCGCCGTCCCCGCGGCGCATCCCGCATCCCGTCCGACGGACCCGCCCCATGAGCGTCAATCACTTCTGGACTGCCTTCGCGTTCGAGCCCTTCATGAACGCCCTGCTGATCGGTCTCAGCATGGCGAGCATCTGGCTGATCGCCGCCCTCGGGCTCGCCATCGTGTACGGCACGATGGGCGTCATCAACATGGCCCACGGCGAATTCGTGATGCTGGGCGCCTACGCGGCGTACCTCCTCGAAACCGTGTTCGGTGTGCCGTTCCTGCTTTGCATTCCGTGCGCGTTCCTGCTGGTCGGCGCCATCGGCGCGATCATCGAGCGCCTGCTGATCCGGCACCTCTACAAGCGACCGCTCGACACGCTCCTCGCGACGTGGGGTCTGTCGCTCGTGCTCGTCCAGGGGGTGCGCCTCCTCGTGGGCGCGGAACCGAAGAACGTTTCCAGCCCCGCATTCCTGAATGCCTCGATGCAGTTCTGGGTGTTCGAACTCTCGTGGTTCCGCGTCTTCATCTTCGGCGTGACCATCGCCGCGTTCGTGGTCACCTGGTGGCTGCTTCAGAAGACGCGCATCGGTCTCATGGTGCGTGCAGTGACGCAGAACAAGGAGATGGCGGCCGCCCACGGCATCGACGCCGGGAAGGTCTACACGCTCACCTTCGCGTATGGCGCCGGTCTGGCCGGCCTCGCGGGAGCGATGTTCGGCGCCATCAAGAACGTCTTTCCCGACATGGGCACCGGCTACATCGTCGAGGCGTTCCTCGTCGTGGTGGTGGGTGGCGTCGGCTCTCTCGCCGGCAGCCTCGTGAGCGCCTTGGGCCTGGGCGAGATCTATTCGGTCTTCGCGTACTTCACCAACGGGACGTTCGCGAAGTTCTGGCTCTTCCTGCTCGTGGTGATCTTCCTGCGATTCCGACCACAGGGGCTCTTCTCCGAGGCGCTTGCGCGTCGCTGATCCAAACCACCGCCATGCACATGAACTCCCGGGACCAGATCCGATGAGCAACCCGTATCACAACCCCAAGGCGCAATGGGCGGCCTACGTGGTGTTCTTCGCCGTGCTCGCCTGCGTTCCCCTCGTCGTCGAGAACACCTTCACGGTGAACCTGCTCGCGCGCTTCCTCGTCCTCGGCATGCTCGCGCTGTCCGTGAGCCTGGTGTGGGGCTACGGCGGCATCCTGAGCCTCGGCCAGGGCATCGCCTTCGGGCTCGCCGCGTACGGCATGGGCATGACCATGCAGATGCAGGCGCAGGACCCGGTGAACATGCCGATCCCGAGCTTCATGCTCACCAACGAACTGACCGAACTGCCGGCGCTGTGGGAGCCCTTCTGGCACGCGCCCACCGGCATCGCGCTGGCCCTCATCGTCCCGACGCTGTTCTTCGCGGCGCTCGGCACGATCATGTTCCAGGCGCGCGTTGCCGGCGTGTTCGTCGCCATCGTGACGCTCGCGATGCTGTCGGCGTGGTACAGCATGGCGTTCGACATGCAGCCCTACACGGCCGGCTTCAACGGCATCTCGCCGCCGAATCCTCTTCAGCTCGCCGGCTATTCGATCGACCCCTACAGTGCGACGGCCTACTGGATCGCACTCGTGTGTCTCACCGCCCTCACGCTCGGGCTGAAGGCTCTGCTCCACAGCAAGTTCGGCCTGATCATCCAGGCCGTTCGCGAGGATCCGGAACGCGCGCGCTTCCTCGGCTACAGCGTCGCGGCGTATCAGGTGTCGGTCTTCACGCTGTCGGGCTTCGTCGCCGCGGTGGCGGGTGTCCTGTGGGTGATGATCGTGCAGTACGTCTCGCCGACCGCACTCGAGGTCTCGTTCAGCGTGACCATGGTGATCTGGGCGGCCGTCGGCGGACGCATGTCGCTCATCGGCGCGATCATCGGGGCGTTCGTCGTGAACGGCATGCAGAGCTACCTGGGTGACGAGCTGCTCTACGGCTTCCTGCTCGTGCTCGGCGGACTCTTCATCGTGATCGTCCGCTTCCTCCCCAGCGGCCTCGCCGGCCTCCTCGAGTCCCTGCTCGGGCGCTTCGGCAAACGGGACGCGGCCTCCGATGCGGGAGGGCCGGTCTGATGGCACTGCTCGAACTGCAAGGCGTCACGAAGGCGTACGACCAGCTGAAGGTCGTCGACAACTTCGACCTCAAGGTGCATCGCGGCGAACTGCGATGCCTGCTCGGCCCCAATGGCGCCGGCAAGACGACCACGATCGACCTCATCACAGGTCGCCAGAAGGTCACCGGCGGGGTGATCTCCCTCGAAGGCAGCGTGATCACGCATTGGCCCGAGCACTTGCGGGTCCGCGCGGGCTTGTCGCGGAAGTTCCAGGTGCCGGCCGTGTTCAAGGGCCTCACGGTGCGTCAGAACCTCGAGGCGGCCTTCACCCGGCACACCAACCCGGTCCGCAACATGTTCGTGTTCCGCGACCGCGAGGCCAAGGAACGCGTGGAAGAGGTCGCGCTCAGCGTGAACCTCGCGAGCCGCCTCGGCGTCCGTGCCGACTATCTCTCCCACGGCGAGACGCAGTGGCTCGAGATCGGGATGGTGCTCACGCAGAACCCGCGGATCCTGCTGATGGACGAGCCCACCGCCGGCATGACGGTGCAGGAGACGCATCGCACCGGCGAGATCTTCAACACCCTGAAGGGCACGCACACGCTGCTCGTCGTCGAGCACGACATGGGCTTCGTGCGCCAGATCGCCGACCGCGTGACCGTGATGCACATGGGCCGTTTCCTGGCCGAAGGGACGATCGAGGAGATCGAACGCAACGACGACGTGAAGCGCGTCTACCTGGGCCAGGGGGGCAAGCACCATGCTCACGCTTGAGCACGTCACCTCGTACTACGGCAACACGCCGATCCTCCAGGACGTCTCCTTCACGCTGAACGAAGGCGATCTGCTGTCCGTGGTGGGCCGCAACGGCGTCGGCAAGACGACGCTCGCACGGACCATCATGGGCCTCACGACGCGCACGACCGGCGTGATCCGCGTCCGCGACGTCGATGTCGCCACGTTGCCCACACATCAGCGCGCAGCCTCCGGCATCGGCTACATCCCGCAAGGGCGGGGCATCCTGCCGAAGTTCTCCGTGCGCGAGAACATCCTGCTCGGCACCTTCGCCAGGAAGGACGGCGGGCAGCAGGTGCCACCGAATGTCCTCGAGCTGTTTCCGTATCTCGCGCAGAACCTCGACAAGCGGGCCGGCACGCTCTCGGGTGGTCAGGCGCAACAGCTCGCCATCGCGCGCGCGCTCGCCACGGATCCGAAGCTGCTGATCCTCGACGAACCCACGGAAGGCATCCAGCCGAACATCGTCGAACAGATCCAGGACCTCGTGATCCGCCTGAACCGCGAGTTGCGGCTCACGGTGATCCTGATCGAACAGAACGTCGACTTCGCGAAGCAGGCCGGCAGCCGGTTCCTGATCATGGACAAGGGCGCGATCGCCGCGGAGGGCGGCATCGCTGCACTCACCGACGAGCTGATCGACCGTCACCTCACGATCTAGCCATGGGCGTCGGATCCCCCTCTCGCCGCTCCGTCTCAACGCGTCCCGGCCACGTGCATCGCGCGCTGCCGCGGCGCGACAGCTCCGTCCGCCGCCAGCGCCCATGCGCCGGATCGACGGAACACCACGGCCTGCGCCTCCGGGTGCATCGCCCGTTCGACCCAGTTCGTCCATCCAAGCCATGAGGAGGTAGCGATGATTTCGATCCCCCGCAAGGGAACGCCGGAGTACGACCGGCTGGTCAAGGAACACAAGGCCTGCATCGATTCCATGAAGGGCGTCGCAGGCTGCTCGATCCTGCGCTGCGCGACACCCGGCGACACCACCGAGGTCTCCGGTGGCATCCACGAGGATTTCCTCCTGAACCGCGTGCTCCTGCGCATGCGCGCACTGCCGGCCAAGGGGAAGCTGGTCGTCATCTGCACGAAGGTCGAGAAGGAATGGCGCATCGGTCGACTGTCCGGCATCCGTGGCGTGCCGCCCGTCTTCGTCGACGACCGGACGTTCGGCGACGAGCAGGAGGTGCAGCACGAGATCTTCCTGATGCGGCTCGACGAGATGGCCGAATCGGATGGCATGCCGGAGCACTTCAACGAAGGCTGGAAGCGCCGCGCCGACAACTGGACGGCGACTTGATCGCCCCCGCGGACGCCATCCACACCATCACACAGGAGACACTGAAATGATGCGACTCACAGGGTACGCCGACAAGTTCGGCGTGCATCCCGGAGAAACGATCAAGTTCTACGTGAACTGCGACGGCCCGAAGAAGTACAAGGCCGAGATCGTGAAGATGATCAACGGCGACACCAACCCGCGCGGTCCGGGCTTCATCGAGAAGCCCGTGAGCGTGTCGGTCAACGGCGAGTACACGGGCAAGAAGCAGGTGATCCAGAGCGGGTCGTACGGCTTCGTGACCGACAATCCCAACTTCCGGGTCGAGAGCTTCACGCTGCAGTGCTGGGTCTGGCCGACGACGCCGAAGACGCATCCGAAGTACTGGAAGCACGGCGCGCAGGGCCTGCTCTCGAAGTGGACCCCGTCCGACGGCGGCTACGGCCTCTTCATCAACGAGGATGGTTGCCCGGAACTTCGCATCAACGGTGAGCGCGTGACCACGGGTGCCCCGCTGCGCGATCACGCCTGGCACTTCCTCGCGGCCACGTTCGACGCGAAGACCGGCGAGGCGGTGCTCTATCACGAGCCGCAGATCACCTACGCGCTCGACCCCGAGATCCCGCCGGCCGTGCGCACCGTGCGCGAGAAGATCCGCCAGAGCGCCGCGCCCTTCGTGATCGCCGGCTACACGGGTGCCATCGACGGCGGGCCGCTCGCGGCCTCCTCCCTGCCGAAGGGCATGCTCATCTCCGGCCACTACAACGGCAAGATCGACAGCCCGCGCGTGTGCAATCGGGCGCTCTCGCGTCTCGAGATCGAGACCATGAAGCAGGGGGCGCAGACGGGCGGTGACGAGCGTCGCGGCAGCGGCCCGACGCCGAAGCTGTCCGAGTGCCTCATCGCCTCGTGGGACTTCGGTGCCGGCATCGACACCATCTACGCGCACGACAAGGGCCCGTACCTGCACCACGCCCGGATCGTGAACTGCCCGACGCGTGCCATGACCGGCTACAACTGGGACGGCCACAGCTTCGACTGGAAGCACGCGAAGAGCGAGTACGGCGCGATCCACTTCCACGACGACGACGTCGACGATGCCCGCTGGGACGTGGACTTCGCGTGGGACGTCCCCGCGGATCTGAAGAGCGCCTGCTACGCGGCAAAGCTGACGACCGCCGAGGGTGACGAGGACTACATCCCGTTCTTCGTCGTGCCGCACGTCGGCAAGGAGACGGCGAAGATCGCCGTGATGATGCCGACGATCAGCTACATGGCGTACGCGAACGAGCATCTTGCGAACAACGCCGGTGGCGCGGAACTGCTCGTGTATCGCGTGCCGATCATGCAGCACCAGAACATGTTCCTGTCGGAGCACCGCGAGTACGGCGGCTCGATCTACGACACGCACACCGACGGCAGCGGCCTGTGCCTGTCGACGCGCCTGCGTCCGATCCTCAGCATCCGGCCGAAGTACGACCACTTCCTGATGCAGGCCCCGTGGCAGTACCCCGCCGACCTCCACCTGATCTACTGGCTGGAAGTGAACGGGTACAACTACGACGTCATCACCGACGAGGACGTGAACTACGACGGCCTCGCGCGGCTGAAGGGCTACAACGTGGTGATCACGGGTTCGCATCCGGAGCACAACTCCGGTCCGCAGCTCGATGCCCTCCACAACTACACGCAGCAGGGCGGGCGCCTGATGTACATGGGTGCGGACGGCTGGTACTGGGTGCACTCGTTCCATCCCGGCTACGACCACCTCGGCCGCGGGATCATCACCGAGATGCGTCGTCCGAAGGCTTCGACATCTCCACGTGGTACAGCCGCACGCCCGAGAGCAACGACCCCCGCGTCGCATGGGCGTTCGAAGGCATCGGCTACGACGAGAAGCTGGGCAACTTCGGTCTGGTGGGCGGCGGCGCCGCAGGCACGGAGTTGGACATCGTCGACACGATGCTCGGCTCGCCGCCCCACACGCTGGTCGTCGCGACCTCGGCCGGCCGCCACACCGAAGGCTATCTGCTCGTGATGGAGGACTTCGGCTTCAACCAGCAGGGTCTCGACGGCACGCAGCATCCGCGCATCCGTTCGGACATCGCGTACCACGAGACGCCCAACGGTGGCGGTTGCTTCGCGTTCAGCTCCATCGCGTTCTGCGGCTCGCTGCCGTGGAACAACGGGGACCCCGCGAAGAACAACATCTCGCGCCTCGTGAAGAACGTGCTCGACCGCTTCATGAAGGACGGTCCGCTGCCGCCCCCGCCCGCCGATGCCTACAAGCATCGCGGCCGGGCCGACTACGACCCGCCCGGCAACAAGGTGTCGACCGCACGCGGCGTGTGATCGACCGGCAGCACCACGGACGCAAGCAGACGTTGCGGCTGCGTCCACCGTGTGGCGGCGCCGGAGGATCGGTGCCGCCGCACCCCAATTCCATGGAGGGCGATCGATGACTTCGCAACCCATTCTCGGCTTCTTCGAAGGCCACCGTGATCTCCGCTCTCCGGGGCTCTACGACGCCGCGCGCGCGCCCTTCGGCGAGGCCACGCTGCTGCCGCGGCTCGCCTACCGCTCCAAGGCGTTCGCGGATCTCGAGGACGAAGCCGTGTGGACCCGCGGCTGGATCTGCGTGGGTCACCACGACCGCATCCCCGCAGCCGGTGACCTGCTGCCGCACACCGTGGGCAACCACGGCATCCATGTGCTGCGTCGACCGGATGGCGGACTCGCCGCCCATTTCAACTTCGCTCAGCACGGCGGCTGCCGCTTCGTGCCGCACCAGTGTCAGACGGGCAAGAAGACCTCGTGCTTCTACACCTCATGCGGGCACTCGCGCGACCGCGACGTGATCGCTGCCGATCCGGACGGCCATGACGTTCCGGAGATGTACATGTTCATCGGGAACAACCCCAACAAGCTCGTGCCGATCCGCGTCGCGACGATCGGCACGCTGGTCTTCGTGAACCTCGATGCCGGCGATGACCTCCCCGATGCATCGTTCGCGCACCTCGCCACGCCCTTGCGCGCCCTGGCCGACGGTCGCCTGCAGCGCGTCGGCCGCTTCCAGGCCGAAGGCCTCTTCAATTGGAAACTGCTGGGCAGGATCGCCACTGATGCGGCCTCGGTGATCGCGCCTTCGCTGATGTCGGACGACCGACCGACCGGCTTCGCCCGATCGGTGGGCGCCACCGGCCATGACAACCCGATCGGGGTCGCCTGGATCTTTCCGAATCTGCTGATCCGCGTGTTCGACGACGTCGTGGTGACCAGCGTCGTGCAGCCGACCGGGCTCACCGAAACGCTGGAGACCTGCGACGTGTTCGCCATCGCGGAGCCGACGGACGTCGATGCACGCCTGGACGGACTGCAGGAGCGGATCCGTCGCGATCAAGGCACTGCGGCGTCGCTCCAGAAGATCGTCGCCGGCGCGGGGAATCCGTCGCCGTTCATCCCGCAGGCCGTGGACGACTCGCCTACCCCCCTCGAGTCGAACCCGCTGGCGTGGAGCTTCCAGCAACTGCTGACGACACGCCTTCTGGCCCGGCACACGTACATCGACCAGCCGCTGTATGGCCGCCCCGGACGCTCGCTGAACGCAGGCGTGAACGCATGACGGGCGCCGCCTGAAGGCGAGGCATCTTCACCATCCAGAACGAGGACGACTCACCATGAATGCCAATGAAGCCTTCGAGAAGTATCGCCAGGGAGACTACGCCGGTGCGCTGTCATGCTGGCTGCCGCTCGCGGAAGCCGGCGACACCGACAGCCAGGCCTGGATCGGCACGCTCTACGAGAACGGCCAGGGAGTGGACGTCAGCGACGCGGAGGCATTCCAGTGGTACCTGCGTTCAGCCCAGGGCGGCAACTGCCTGGCGCAGAACAACGTCGGCGCCATGTACGGGCTCGGCAAGGGCGTGGCGCAGGACTTCACGGAAGCCGCCCGCTGGCTCGAGCGCGCGGCGGAGCAGGGCGACACGCATGCGATGTTCAACCTCGCCGTGTTGTGCGCGAAGGGCAAGGGCGTGCCGCAGGACATGGATCGCGCGCTGATGTGGTACACGCGGGCCGGCGAATGCGGCCACGCCCCGGCGCAGGCGCGGCTCGGTTATCTCTATTGCGGCAACGACGGCGTCACGAAGGACCGCGTCACCGCATTCGTCTGGCTGACGCTCGCGAGCCAGCACGGCGCGGGCAATGCGCTGAATGCGCTGGAGCCGCTGGTCGAGCAGATGTCATCGGAAGAGAAGCAGGAGGCGCAGCACCGGCTGGCAGCATTCCGCGGGCAACGGGCGCTGGATGCAGCGGCGAGTTCCGGCGTGCGGCACTGACAAGTGCCTCTCGGGCCAGGGGCCCGCGTCGGCTTGGCCGCGTGGTGCGGTGGATGTGGACCTTGTAGGGGCGGGCCATGCCCGCGAAAGCGGTGGATGCAAGGAAGTGCTTCACCCGGAACCACCGCTTTCGGGGCCATGGGCCCCTCCTACATTTGATGCTCCGCAACGCCAGCCCGGGCGCGGTTTTCCCTAGCCCCTAGCCCCCAGCCTCACGCAAACACCACCGTCTTCTGCCCATTGAGGATCACGCGATCCTCGACGTGATATCGCACTGCGCGTGACAGCACACGGCGTTCGATGTCGCGTCCCTTCCGTACGAGATCGTCGGGGGAATCGTCGTGGGACACGCGCTCGACGTCCTGATCGATGATCGGACCTTCGTCGAGGTCGGGGGTGACGTAGTGGGCCGTCGCGCCGATCAGCTTCACGCCGCGGGCATGCGCCTGGTGGTACGGACGCGCCCCCTTGAAGCCCGGCAGGAACGAGTGGTGGATATTGATGCACCGGCCGGTCAGCTTCGCCGAGAGTCCGTCGCTCAGCACCTGCATGTACCGGGCGAGCACGACCACCTCGCTGCGGGTCTGGACGATCAGCTCCCAGATGCACGCCTCCTGTTCCATCTTGGTCTCGGGTGTCACCGGCAGGTGATGGAACGGGACATCCTCGAACGCGATGTGCGGATGTGCGTCCCGCGGATGATTCGACACGATGGCCGTGAGGTCCATCGGCAGCTCGCCGATGCGACGCCGGTAGAGCAGGTCGACGAGGCAATGGTCGAGCTTCGACACGAGGATCATCACGCGCCGGCGGTCCGATCGCGCCCGCAGCGTCCACTGCATGTCGAACGGCTCCGCGATCGCCACGAAACTCGCCGTCAGGTCCGCGACCGACACCCCCGGGCGGACGGGGTTGAAGACGAGGCGCATGAAGAAGCGGCCGCTGTGGGTTTCGTCGAACTGGCGGGCGTCGAGAATGTTGCAACCGGCTTCGAAAAGAAACGTCGATACGGCAGCGACGATGCCCGGGCGATTGGGGCAGGACAGTTTCAGGGTGAGGGTGTCATCGGACATGCTGGTGGCTCGGCAGAGATCCGCGCCGTCCGGTGACCGGAAACGACGCGCAGAGAATCGGGAAAGCGTCGTGGTCCACCGCGCGGCTCATTCGAGCTCGCCCGCGCCGTACACGATCATCGACAGGAGTCGTATGGGCACTTCGAGCAGACGTTCAGGCCCGTGCGGGATGTCCCCGCGGAACGTGAGCGAGTCCCCGGGTTCCATCAGGTAGGTGTGCCGGCCGTGGCGGTACTCGATCCGGCCCTGCAGCAGGTGGATGAACTCGGTCCCCGGATGTTCGAAGCTCGGGAACACTTCGGTCTCGTCGTTCATCGTGACGAGGAAGGGTTCGAAGCTCCGCCTCGGACCCTTGTCGTAGGCCAGCAGGTTGTAGGTGTAGCCGCGCTGTGTCCCGCCGCGCACGACTTCCATGCCTTCGTCGCTGCGCACGAGTCGCGCTCCGCCCGCCGGCAGATCGTAGGCGCGGAAGAAGTCTCCGACCGGCACACCGAGCGCGCGGGCAACGCGCTCCAGCGTATCGAGGCTCATGGCCGCCTGGCCGTTCTCGATCTTGGACAGCATGCCCTGGCTGATACCCGCCTGGGTGGCGACCTCGCCGATCGTCAGGTGGTTCTTGAAGCGGTGCGAACGGATCGCGTTGCCGAGGTGCCGCTCCATCGAGCGCGCGCCGTGGCCCCCGGCCTTGGTCTGATCGGCGCTCATCGACCCACCCTCGCGCGAGCGGGCCGCGACCGGATGTCACCCCGGATCACGCCGCCCTGCTTCGCTCCCTGGCTGAACATCGTCCGGATCCGTACGGGCCGCTGTCCGCCGGCATCGATCAGAGGTTCCCGACGCCCGGGACCCAGTTGGTGCCGGCCAGCGGCAGCTTCGCCATCGCCGCCGCTTCGATGGTGAGGGCGACGAGATCCTCGCGCTCCAGGTGATGCACGTTGGACTTGCCGCAGGCGCGGGCCACCGTGGTGAGCTCCATCGTCATCGTCTTGAAGTAGTTCTTGAGATGCCGCGCGCCGATCAGCGGGTCGAGACGCAGTTCCAGCTCCGCGTCCTGCGTCGTGATGCCGACCGGGCAACGGCCGGTGTGGCAGTGATGACAGAAGCCGGGCGCCGTGCCGATCGCGGTGTACTCCGCGGTCGCGTCGTGGTGCGCGCCGCCTCCGAACCAGGTGCTGCCGTTGCAACCCATCGCCATCAATGCGCCCTGACCGATGGAGACGGCATCGGCCCCCATCGCGAGTGCCTTGGCGACGTCGGCCCCCGTGCGGATCCCGCCGGAGACGATGAGCTGCACCTTGCCGCGCATGTCCATCTCTTCCAGCGCCTCGACCGCCTGACGGAGCGCGGCGAGTGTCGGGATCCCCACGTGTTCGATGAACACGGTCTGCGTCGCCGCCGTGCCGCCCTGCATGCCGTCGACGACGATCACGTCGGCGCCGGAGTGCACGGCGAGCTTCACGTCGTTGTAGGTCCGGGTCGCGCCGACCTTCACGTAGACAGGCTTCTCCCAGTCGGTGATCTCGCGCAGTTCCTCGATCTTGATCGCGAGATCGTCGGGACCGGTCCAGTCGGGATGCCGGCACGCGGAGCGCTGGTCGATGCCTTCCGGCAGCGTGCGCATCTTCGCGACGCGCGGATTCACCTTCTGGCCGAGGAGCATGCCGCCGCCACCGGGCTTGGCACCCTGCCCGATCACGACCTCGATGGCATCCGCACTGCGGAGGTCATCGGGATTGAAGCCGTAGCGCGACGGCAGGCATTGATAGACCAGCGTCTTCGAGGAGCGCCGCTCCTCCTGCGTCATGCCGCCGTCGCCAGTGGTCGTGGACGTGCCCAGTTCCGTGGCCGCGCGTCCGAGCGCTTCCTTCACGCGGGCGGACAGCGAACCGAAGCTCATGCCCGCGAACGTGATCGGGATGTCGAGGACGATCGGCTTCTTCGCGAAGCGCGTACCGAGCACCGTCTTGGTCGTGCACTTCTCTCGATAGCCTTCCAGCGGATAGCGGGACGCCGAGCCCGCGAGGAACACGAGGTCGTCGAAGCTGGGCAGCGCGCGCTTCGCACCGAGCCCGCGGATCTCGTAGAGACCGTGGGCGGCCGCGCCGCGGATGTAGTCGAGGACCTTGCGGTCATAGCCTGCGCTCTCCTCGAGGGAGAGAGGACGATCGGGATGGGATGCGCTCATGGTCGGTGCTCTCCGGGACGGACCCGTGATCAGTACTCCTGGTCCGCGTCGGCGTTCCAGTGATAGAGGCTGCGGGCCGAGGCCACGCGCTTGAACTCGGAAGGGGCGTACGGGAACCCTGCGCGCCCGAGCAGTTCGGCCACCGTCGCGAGGTCGGTAGCGGTCATCGGTTCCTCGCGGGCGTCGGCCCCCAGCGACTTGATGCGGCCGCGGACGTAGATGACGGCCTCGTAGAGCGAGTCGCCCAGGGCATCGCCCGCGTCGCCGCACACGACGAGCCGGCCCGCCTGCGCCATGAACGCGGAGTAGTTGCCGATGCTCCCGCCCACGACGATGTCGATGCCCTTCATCGAGATGCCGCAGCGGAGGCTCGCGTCACCTTCGATGATCAGCGTGCCGCCGTGCCCGGTGGCGCCCGCCGCTTCCGATGCGAAACCCTTCACGCGGACGGTGCCCGACATCATGTTCTCGGCGACGCCCCAGCCCACGTTGCCGTGGACGGTGACGTTCGCGTGCTTGTTCATGCCGGCGAGGTAGTACCCGCCGTGCCCGAGCACCTCGACGTCGATCGGGTGGTCGATGCCGGCGGCGATCGCATGGCGACCGCCGGGGTTCTCGACCTCGACGCGCGTGACACCGCTGCCGGGCAGCTCGCGGTGCAGGAAATGGTTAAGGTCACGCACCGTGCCGTGCGCGAGATCGAAGCGGCGCGTCGCGAGGGCGGCGCGGTCGGCGGTCACACTTTCCACGAATAGATCTCCTCGGGCATGGGCTCGAACAGCTTCGCGTGATCGATCCCGGGCAGATGGGCGAGCGCGCGGAACTCGGAGGCCACGGCCACGTAGTCGTCGGTCTCCGCCACGATGGCGGGCTTGCACGCGAAGGCATCGCGCACCAGCGCGAGCTTGTCGCCGGTGCCGATGAGGAAGGTGTAGAAGCCGTCGAGCTCCTCGAAGCCCTTCTGCAGCGCGGACTCCAGGTCGTCGCCCTCGCGCATGCGCCATTCGAGGTAGCGGCAGGCGGCCTCGGTGTCGTTGTCAGTCTCGAAGCGGATGCCGTGATGCTCGAGCTTGCGACGGATCATGTACGGGTTCGAGATCGTGCCGTTGTGCACCAGGCAGAAGTCCTCGCCGGCGGTGAACGGGTGCGCGCGATCGGGCGTCACGGCGGACTCCGTCGCCATCCGCGTGTGACCGACGAGGTGCGTCCCGGTCAGCTTCGTGAAGTCGTAGCGGTCCGCCACGGCTGCGGGATGTCCGATGTCCTTGTAGATGTCCATCGCACGCCCCGCCGCCAGCATGTGCAGCTGCGGGAAGGTGGTGGCGATCCAAGGCTTCACCTGCGCCACGGACTCGTCGCACTCGAGCACGGCATGGTTGCCGCACACCTCGATCGACGCATCGGTCCCGAAGTGCCGGATGAACTCCGCCTCGAAGGCCGACCAGTCGTAGCTCCACGACGGCGCGTACAGGCTGAACTTCCGCCGCTCCGCGCCGATCGGCCCGGTGAAGACGGCGAGTCCGGCGGACTCCGGACCGCGCGCGGCCATCTCCACCATCATCGGCACCATCAGGCGCCCGAGCGATTCACGCAGCTCGGGCTTCTTCACGAGCAGTCCCACGATTCCACACATGTCTCACGCTCCATTGCCCCGGCCGCTCACGGCCGGCGCGATCAGAAGAACTCCAGGTACCGCTCCACTTCCCAGGCGGACACGTGCCGCTGGTACTCGACCCATTCCATGCGCTTCAGCCGGATGAACTCGGCGGACAGGTCCTTGCCGATCGCATCGACGATGACCGGATCGGCCTCGAATTCATCGAGCGCTTCGCCGAGGTTCTGCGGCAGCACGCCGATGCCGGCCTTCGCCAGCTGCTCGGGTGACCACTCGTAGAGGTTGGTGTTGTTCGGCTCGCCGGGATCCAGCTCGCGCGCGACACCGTCCATGCCGGCCGCGAGGATCGCCATCGTCGCGAGGTACGGATTCACCGCGCCGTCGGGCAGCCGCATCTCGAGGCGTCCGTAGGGCACGCGCACCATGCATGTCCGGTTGTTGTTGCCGTACGTGATGTAGGCCGGCGCCCACGTGGCGCCCGACAGCGCACGGCCCACGACGAGACGCTTGTACGAGTTGACGGTCGGCGCGCACAGCGCGGTCAGGCCGCGGGCGTGGGCCAGCAGGCCGCCGAGGAAGTGATAGCCCATCTTCGAGAGGCCGAGGCCGCGCGGATCGGAGGCGTCGTGGAACAGGTTCTTCGACGTCGCATTCCCGATGGAGAGATGGAAGTGCGTCCCCGTGCCGGTGCGGTTGGAGAACGGCTTCGGCATGAACGTGGCGACGAGCCCCAGCTTGTGGGCGATCTCGGAGGCCGCCATGCGGACGAAGATCAGGCGGTCCGCCGACTTCATCGCGTCGCCGAAGGTGTAGTTCACCTCGAACTGGCCGTTCGCGTCCTCGTGGTCGATCTGGTACACGTCGATATCGACGGCGCGCGCCGACTGCGTGAGCTGGTCGAGAAATTCGGACTGCCGCGCGAGACCCTTGTAGTCGTAGCACGGCTTTTCGAGCGTATCGGTGTCGTCACCCGGCACGATCTTGCCGTCGGGACCACGCTTCAGCAGCATGAACTCGGGCTCGATGCCGGTGAAGAGCGTCATGCCCTTCGCGGCGAGCGCATCGAGCTGGCGCTTCAGCGCCGTGCGGCAGTCGTAGGCATACGGCTTGCCGTTCACGTGGCCCCAGGTGCACATGCGTGCGTAACCGGGCATCCACGGAATGGGCTGCAGCGTGTCGAGATCGCCGACGGCCATGTAGTCGGGGCCGTGCGGGCCCATGCCGAAGCCCCACAGTGCGAAGCCCGCGAATCCGGCCCCGTCGGTGAGCACCATCTCCAGGTGTTCCACCGGCACGGCCTTCGCCTTGGCCGCGCCGTGAATGTCGACGAACTGGGCAAGGATGTAACGGATCCCGTTCTTCTCGAAAAACTGCTTCGCCTCTGCTGGCGTCATGGCCTCCCTCCTTGCGTACCTGCGTCTGTTTGAGAGACTTCTCCGTGAAGCACGCGGACGCCCATCGGCCCGCCGCCATGTTCCGCGGCAATGCTCGTGAGCGTCTCCCATAGATACGGCCCCGAGGTGCCATCGCACCACAGGCGCCAGCAGGGCCGGCCCTGCACATCGCGACGCAGCACCGTGACGCCCACGCCGACCATCGTGGTCAGCGTCACGATGCGCGCCTCCGGCGGGTCCATCGCGAACGGCACCGTGCACGTCTCGGCGAAGAGATCGGGGGCGGCCTTGCCGCAGATGTCGATCGCGCAGTCCTGGCGCGGCACCGGATACACGCCGGGCGCCGTCGTGCGCAGCGCGGTGGCAAGACGTGTCACCGGACCGCCCGCCCAGCCGTCCTCCACCAGGAACTCGGTGCGCGCGAGCCGGGCGACGAGCCCGCCTTCGGCAAGCGGTACCCACCGGTTGAAGGCCTGCGGCACAGGGATGCCCTGCGCTTCGAGCCATTGAACGGCGCCCGGCCCCTTCAGGCCGGTGCGCACGAGCGACGACACGTCGGTCAGCGCGAGGACATCGGCCGTGGCGGCGGTCTCTCCGCGCAACGACAACGGGACGCGCATGGCGGCGTGCTGGCCCCACACGGGTCCGAGCGCGTCGAGCGCAGAGAAGATCGGGCTGGTGCGCAAGGCGGCCATGGCGTCAGTCCGGGAGCTTCTGCCGGTCACCGGCAGGATCGTAGAAGGGGAGCGGCACGATGCGCGCAGCGGCGTAGGCGTTGTCGACACGGATCGGCAGCGCCGTGCCCTCCGCTGTGATGTCGGGCGCGACCAGCGCCAGGCCGACGTGATGGCCGAGCGCCTCGCTGAAGCCGATGCTCGTGACCCGGCCCTTGATCGCACCGTCGATGATGACGAGATGACATTCCTTCGGGACCACCGTGGCGCCTGGTTCGAGCACGAAACCCACGAGCTTCTGGCGTGGTCCGCGCTTCTTCAGGATCTCGAGGCTCCGCTTGCCGACGAAGAACGGCTTGTCCATCTTCACGGCCCATTCGAGCGCGGCCTCGTCGGGCGTCGTCAGGCCGTCGGTGTCCTGCCCCACGATGATGTGGCCCTTCTCGAGTCGCAGCATCCGCTGGGCCTCGACGCCGAACGGACGGATCCCCTCGGGGCGACCTGCTTCCACGATGGCATCCCAGACATGCAGCGCGTACTCGGCAGGGACGTGGATCTCGTAGCCGGTCTCGCCGACGAAGCCCACGCGCATCAGGCGCACCGGCGCACCGGCCACCTCGGTCTCGCGCAGACCGAGGTACGGAAACGCGGCATGCGACAGATCGACGCTCGTGAGCCGCGCCAGCACGGCGCGCGACTGCGGCCCCGCGAGGTTCAGCGCGGCGAAGGCACCGGTGGCGTTGACGATGCCGATCTCCATGTTCCACTCGGCGTTCAGGCGCTGGAGCTCGCGGTACACGGTCGCGGAACCCGTCGTCGTCGTCGTGAAGTAGAAGTGCTCATCCGAGAGACGCGCGATCACGCCGTCGTCGATGACGACACCGGACTCGTCGACCATCACGCCGTAGCGCGTCATGCCCGTCTTCAGGCCTGCGAACTTGCCGACGTACACGCGCTCGAGGAACTTGGCGGCATCAGGACCGCGCAGTTCGAGCTTGCCCAGCGTGCCGACGTCGATGATGCCGACGCCGGTGCGGACCGCGCGCACCTCGCCGCGGATGCAGCTCTCGCGCGATTCACCCGAGACCTCGTAGTACTCGGGGCGCAGCCAGATGCCCGCCTGCATCCACTTCGCGCCGAGCGCGGCGTGCCGCGGATGGAACGGCGTCTCGCGGTGGGGATGGAAGCCGCGCCCCGCGAGATGGGAGAGCGGCACCGGGTGGAAGAACGGCCGTGCGGTCGTGGTGCCCACTTCCCCCGGGCGCATCCCGCGCAGCTTCGCGAGGATGCGGATGGCGTTCATGTTCGAGTGCTTGCCCTGCGACGGTCCCATGCCGACCGTGGAGTAGCGCTTCAGCAGCTCGATGTTGTCGAAGCCCTCCTGCACCGCGTTCTCGAAGTCCTTCGTCTGGAGGTCCTCGTCGAAGTCGACGAAGTCCTTGCCTGACGGGTGCGCCACGAAGGGCCAGGCGTGGGATGGCGAGGCGGTCTCGGCCGGCACGACGGGGATGGGGCTGTCGACGGTGCGGCCTGCGTGGCGTGCGGCTTCCAGCCCGGCCCGTCTTCCGTCGAGGAAGCGCGCATCGAGCGCGTGGATGCCGTTGACGCGCCCGGCGGCGAAGATGCCGTCGGTGAGCTTCTCGGGGACGAACTGCTGCGTGACGGCATCGAACCGCATGCGCGTGCCGGCCTGATAGAGCATGGCCGCGGCAGGCGCCCAGCCGACGCTCATCACGAGGCCGTCGCACGGGATGCGCTCGGTGCTGCCGGTGATGGCCTTGCCCGCTGGGTCGAGCGGACACACGACGGCGGCGGAGAGCTGTTCCCCGTCGCTCAGTGCCTCGTACACGCCATGGCCTGCCAGCACGCGGACACCACGATCACGGACCGCAGCCCCGAGAGGTCCCGGCTCGCCCGCGGATCGGAGATCCACCACCGCGGCCACGGTGACCCCGACCGCGAGCAGATCCAGCACGGCGCGATAGCCATCCGCATTGGCGACGAGGGCCACCGCGGTGTCCATGGGCTTCACCGCGTGGCGATACACGAGGCGCTGCGCCGCGGAGGCGAGCATCACGCCGGGGATGTCGTTGCCGCGGAACACGGCAGGCTGCTCGAACACGCCACCCGCCACGACGACCGCGCGGGCGCGCAGCTTGGTCATGCGCGTTGCGTCCACGAGCGGCACCCAGTGATCGGTGTACCAGCCGGCGGCGAGCGTGCCCGGACGCAGCGACACATTCGGCAGCGCGCGCAGTTCCGCTTCGAGGGCACGCAGCCGGTCGAGCGTCTGCGCGGATCCGCCCCGCTGGTAGACGAGGCTGCCACCGATGCGGGCGTTCTCGTCGACGACGACGACATTCGCGCCGGTACGTGCCGCGGCGAGTGCAGCGGACAGCCCAGACGGACCGGCGCCCACCACGAGCACATCCGCGTAGTCGTACCGCTTCGGTGTGCGGATGTGCGGCGTCGAGAAGTCGAGACGACCGAGGCCCGTCACGCGACGGAAGAAACGCTCCCAGAACGCCGCGAGCGCCTTCGGACGGTGGAAGGCCTTGTAATAGAAGCCCACCGGAAGGAAGCGGCCGAGTGCATCGAGGATGCGCAGCCGATCGGACGCGAGTCCGCCCGACGTATTGACCGCATCGAGCACCATGCCGGCTTCCAGTGCGACCACGTCGGCGCGCGTGTTGAGCTTCTGGCCCCACTGGACCATCGCGTTGACGTCGTGGTTCGCCGCGGAGAGCAGGCCGCGCGGCCGGTGGTACTTGAAGCTGCGGCCCAGGGTGCGGACGCCGGCGGCCCAGAGCGCGCTCGCCGGGGTATCGCCCTCGAAGCCGCGTTGCGCGCGACCCTCGAACCGGAAGTCGAGGGGACGGTCGCGATCGATCCATTCGCCGTCGACCGGCGGCAGGCGCGTCGTCATGGCGCCGCCTCCTCACCGGGCATCCAGGTGCGCAGGACGCGGTCGGCGACGACGTCGCGTTCGGCATGGAACCAGACGCCGCTCGGCAGGTGGTACCACCATTCGATCTTCACGCCCGGGATGCCGGAGCGGTTGAAGACGTAGTCGGCCCATTCACCGTCGGTGCAGTCCGCGGGGTCGGGCATCAGGCGGACCTCGCCGCCATAGGCAAACTCGGATACCGGGCGCAGGCCGTTCACGGGGCAGCAGAGGAGCTTCATGCGCGGCCGCTCCGATGGAGGATGTCAGTGACCGACACTGGCAGCCCCCTTCTCACCCGTGAGTTCGTAGCGAGCGAAACGCGACAGGTTGAACGCGCCGATGAGGTCGTGATCGCGACCCGTGGCGACGGTGTGGGCCATGGTCATGCCGCACACCGGTGTCGCCTTGAAGCCCCACGTGCCCCAGCCAGCGTCGAGATAGAAACCTTCCACCGGCGTCGTGCCCATCACGGGTGCGAAGTCCGGGGTCATGTCGGCCATCCCGGCCCACTGCCGGTTGACCTTCGCGTGGGACAGGAACGGGAACATGTCGAGCATGTGGGCCGCGAGGCCCTCCACGAAATCGAGAGTGGATCGGGTGGACTGCAGTTCGTACGGATCGAGCGAAGCGCCCATCACCAGTTCGCCGCGGGCCGACTGGCTGACATAGACGTGCAGGCTGCCGGAGACGAGGATCGGATCGAGCCATGGCTTCATGGGCTCGGTGACCATCGCCTGGAGCGGGTGCACGTAGATGGGGGTGCGCAGACCGACCATGTGGGTGATGCGCGGCGTGAATCCGGCCACGGCGGACAGCACGCGCGGCGTCGAGATGTAGCCCTTGGACGTCTTCACGCCCTGCACGCGACCGCCGACGACGTCGATGCCGAGCACTTCGGTCTGTTGATGGATCTCGACGCCGCGCTGGTCGGCACCGCGCCCATAGCCCCAGGCCACGGCGTCGTGGCGGGCGATGGCGCCGGGCGCGTGATAGAGCGCACCGAGGATCGGTGCATGACCGCCGCACGAGAGGTCGATCTGCGGGCACGCCGCCTTCACCGCTTCGGGGCCGACGAGTTCGCTGTTCACACCGAGATGCTTGTTCACCTCGGCCCGCCAGCGCATCGTCCGCACGGCGGAATCGGTGTGCGCGAGCGTGAAGTGGCCGCGGGTGGAATAGAAGAGGTTCAGGTCGAAGTCGGTGGCGAGGTCCTGCCAGAGCCGCACCGACTGGTCGTAGAACGCGACGCCCTCGGGCGTGAGGTAGTTCGACCGGATGATCGTGGTGTTGCGACCGGTGTTGCCGCCGCCGATGTAGCCCTTCTCGAGCACGGCGATGTTGCGCATCCCGTGATCGCGCGCGAGGTAGTACGCCGCGGCGAGGCCGTGACCACCGGCGCCGATGATCACCGCGTCGTAGCTGCCCTTCAGCCGCTCGGGCGTCCGGAACATGCGGGGCTCCGGGTGCTTCGACGAGAGTGCGAACCGCAACAACTGGAAGGGCACGACGAAGTTCTCTTGGGGAATATTGTGTGCACATGATGAATCTTCGGGTCTGCTGCGTCAACCCTGCGGCACACAACATTCACCAAGTGAAACTTTACGCCGTTCCGCGAGGGTTGGCACGTGCCGAAGACGCTACCGGTCGAGGCGTTTGCACCGAAATCGGGAGGCCAAACCCCGGAGGCTATAATCCGGCGCTTCCGCACCGCAGGCCGGCGCATCGAGCATCGTCGCGCCAGCGCAGATCCACCCGAGGTCCGCACCATGAGACACGCCCCATGACCGTCCCGCATCTCACCACCGCGCTCTCCGGCCCGCTGCTCTCGCTCGAGCGCCAGATCCTGGACGCCCAACCGACCATCGAGCACTGGCTGCGGACCAAATGGCAGGAGCATGCGGCGCCGTTCTACGCGTCGGTCGACCTGCGCAATGCAGGCTTCAAGCTCGCCCCGGTGGACACCAACCTGTTCCCCGGCGGCTTCAACAACCTCGCTCCCGAGTTCATGCCGCTGTGCGTCCAGGCGGTGATGGTCGCCGTGGAGAAGATCTGTCCCGATGCGCGCGGCATCCTGCTGGTCCCCGAGAACCATACCCGCAACACCTTCTACCTCCAGAACGTCGTGACGCTGCAGGCGATCCTGCGCCAGGCGGGCATGAAGGTGCGCATCGGCTCGCTCAACCCCGAGGTGAAGGAGGCGACGACGCTCGAACTGCCGAGCGGCGCGAAGCTCGTGGTGGAGCCGATCGTCCGCAACGGCCGTCGCGTCGGCCTGCCCGACTTCGATCCGTGCACGGTGCTCCTCAACAACGATCTCTCGGCCGGCATTCCGGAGATCCTGAAGAACATCGACCAGCCCATCCTGCCACCACTCCACGGGGGCTGGGCGACCCGGCTGAAGTCGAACCACTTCACGGCCTACGACGAGGTCGCCAGCGATTTCGGCAAGCTGATCGGCATCGATCCGTGGCTCATCAACCCGTACTTCGGTGTGTGCGGCGAGATCAACTTCCATGAGCGGACGGGTGAGGAGTGCCTCGCCCGATGGGTCGACGGCATCCTCGGCCAGATGCGCGAGAAGTACCAGGAGTACGGCATCAAGCAGGATCCCTTCGTGATCGTGAAGGCCGACGCCGGCACGTACGGCATGGGGATCATGTCTGTGAAGAGCGCGGACGAGGTCGTGAGCCTCAACCGCAAGCAGCGCAACAAGATGGCGGTGGTGAAGGAAGGTCTCGAGGTGAGCCACGTGATCGTCCAGGAAGGCGTGCCGACGTTCGAGAGCGTGAACGCCGCCGTGGCAGAGCCCGTGGTCTACATGATCGACCACTTCGTTGTGGGCGGCTTCTACCGCGTGCACACCGACCGCGGCATCGACGAGAACCTGAACGCCCCCGGCATGCACTTCGTGCCGCTCGCCTTCGAATCGAGCTGCTCACAGCCCGACCCCGAAGGGCATCCCAACGCCACGCCCAACCGCTTCTACGCGTACGGCGTGGTGGCCAGGCTGGCACTGCTGGCGGCCGCGCTAGAACTGGAGCGCACCGATCCCGCCGCAGCGGTCGTCGCGTGAGCGGAGCGGCCATGGACATCGCCTTCGTCGTCGATCCGCTGCCCTCGCTGAAGGCGTACAAGGATTCGACCGTGGCCATGATGCGCGAGGCCGTCCGTCGCGGGCACCGCGTGTTCGCCATGGAGCAGCCCGATCTCGTCTGGAAGGGCGGTCGCGTCGTGGCCCGGACGTGCCGGCTCGACGTGAGCGATGACGAGGACGCCTGGTACCGCATCACCGACGAAGCCGAGACCGACCTCGCGACCTTCGGTGCCGTGCTGATGCGGAAGGACCCGCCGTTCGACATGGAGTACGTCTACAGCACGTACCTGCTCGAACGCGCCGAGGCGCTCGGCGCGAAGGTCTACAACCGCCCGCGCAGCCTGCGTGACTTCAACGAGAAATTCTCGATCGCGCGCTTCCCCCAGTTCACGGCGCCGACGATCGTGACCCGCCGCGACGACGTCCTTCGGGACTTCCTCGCCGAGCATGGCGACATCGTGATCAAGCCGCTCGACGGGATGGGCGGAAGTTCGGTGTTCCGCGTGCGGCGCGACGACCCGAACATCGGCGTGATCATCGAGACCCTCACCGCACTCGGCACGCGGATGGCGATGGCCCAGCGGTACATCCCGGAGATCACGCAGGGCGACAAGCGCATCCTGGTGATCGACGGTCGTCCGGTGCCCTACGCGCTCGCCCGCATCCCGAAGCAGGGAGAGACCCGCGGCAACCTCGCCGCCGGCGGTCGGGGCGTGGCCCAACCACTATCGCCCCGCGACCGCGAGATCGCCGAGACCCTCGCACCGGACCTCGTGGCGGCGGGACTGCTGATCGTCGGGCTGGACGTGATCGGCGAACACCTGACCGAGGTGAACGTGACCAGTCCCACGTGCATGCGCGAAATCCTGGATCAGACCGGATTCAGCGCGGCGGGGATGGTGATCGAGGCGCTGGAGGGCAGAGGCTAGGAGTCACTAGGGGCTAGGGACTAGGGAAAGGCAGGGGCTAGGGAAAACCAGTGGTTTGCAGCGTTCGGCGGTGGATGCCCGCGCCGATGGACACGACTGATCGCTTCGCACACCCTCGGGTTTTCCCTAGCCCCTAGTCCCTAGCCCCTGAACCTAAGCAGCATCCCTCGCCCCGCCCGTCGGGAACCGCAGGTCCCGGCGCAGCAACTCCTCGAAGTCCGCTGCCGGAATGGGACGGCTGAACAGGAAGCCCTGGATCTCGTCGCAGCCCAGTTCCCGCAGGAAGCCCAGCTGGGCGTCCGTCTCCACGCCTTCTGCCACCACCTTGAGCCGCAGGCTGTGCGCCAGGGCCACGACGGCGCGGGTGATTGACTCGTCATCGGGATCCCCGGGGACGTCGCGGATGAAGGAGCGGTCGACCTTGAGCGAATCGAGGGGCAGGCGCTTCAGGTACGCGAGCGAGGAGTAACCGGTGCCGAAATCGTCGACGGCGACGTGGACGCCCAGCGTCTGCAGTTCGCCGAGGACGGCTGCGACCTGTTCGACGTCCTGCATCATCACGCTCTCCGTGATCTCCATTTCCATCGCACCGGCCTGCACCCCACTCTCGAGGAGGATGCGCCGCACGGTGTCTAGGAAGCCGGGGCTGTAGAGCTGGCGGGCCGACAGGTTCACGGCCACGCGCACCGGAGGCAGTCCCTTCCGTGCCCAGGCGGCCGCCTGCTCGCAGGCCGTCGCGAACACCCATTCGCCGATGGCGCCGATCAGCCCGGTCTCTTCGGCGAGCGGGATGAACTCCACCGGCGGCACGAGGCCGCGGTCGGGGCTCATCCATCGCACGAGCGCCTCGACACCGACGACGCGTCCATCGGCGACCGACACCTTGGGCTGGTAGTGCAGGACGAACTGGTTCTGCTCCGTCACGGCGCGCTTCAGGCGCGATTCGAGCGACAGGCGGTCCATGTTCGCGGAGTTCATCCCCGACGAATACAGCTCGAAGCAGTTCTTGCCCTTTTCCTTCGCCCGGTACATCGCGATGTCCGCGTGCTTCAGCAGCGACTGCTGGTCGCGACCGTCCTGCGGATAGATCGAGATGCCGATGCTCGCCGAGAGCGAGAACTCCTGGTCCTGGTGCTGCACGGGCTGCTCGATCGCGAGCAGCAGCTTCCGAGCGACGTCCTCCACGACCTCGGCGCTGTCGACCTCCTCGACGATCACCATGAACTCGTCGCCGCCCAGGCGCGCCACGAGGTCGGCGGCGCGCATCTGTTCGGCGAGCCGCCGCCCGATCGTCTCGAGCACGCGATCACCGGTGTCGTGGCCGAGCGTGTCGTTGATGATCTTGAAGCGGTCGAGGTCGATGAAGAGCACGGCGAGCTGCTTGCCGTAGCGCTCGGCGCGCGACAGCGCGTGGCCGAGGTGATACGTGAAGAGGTTCCGGTTCGGCAGCGCCGTGAGATCGTCGTAGTGCGCGAGCCGCCGGATGCGTTCGTCGGCGCGATGCCGTTCCGTGACGTCCTGGACGGCACCGTAGAGCTTCACGGGCGTGCCGGTGGGGCCGGGCTCGACGACACCGGTGGCGCGGACCCAGACGTTGCGGCCCTTCGCGGTCACGAGCTGCAGTTCGAGATCCCAGCTCTGCCCGCTGCGCATCGACTTCTCCAGCGCATCGCGGACGAGCCGGCGACTCGTGTCGTCGTAGAAGTCGAGCGCCGCCTCGACCGTCGGCTGGTACTCGCCCGGCACGACTTCGTGGATGCGGTAGGTCTCCTCGGTCCAGTACAGCCGCCCGCTCGGGATGTCGACCTCCCAGCCGCCCACGTGCGCGGCGCGCTGGGTCTGCGACAAAAGTCCGGACTGGCGGCGCAGTTCGCTTTCCTGCTCGCGCAGCGTCGCGGTGGCGACGTCCATCTCGGTCTCGCGCTGGCGCTGCTGACGATGGGACCACGCCGCGGCAAACGACATCCCCGCGAAGGCCAGGGCGAAGACGAGCAGCGGGATCCGCACCCGCTCGAACCATGCAGCCCAGAGGGCGGAGTGCGGGATGCCCGCAAACACGGCGACGGGACGCCCGTCGACCCGATGGAACGCCTGGGTCCGGGCCGAGCCGTCGAGCAGGCTGCCGGTCGTGACGATGCCGCTGCTGGGGAATCCGAGGGCGCGGATGGCCTTCCAGACCGGCCCCTCCCGTCCCTCGGCGATGGCGTCGCCGCGCGCGACCAGAATGTCGCCACGGTCGGCCACCATCGCCGCGGCCGTCTGTGCCGGAAGCCGGATCTCGAACCACAACGATGCCTCGTCGAGCCGGACCTGGGCGACCAGGATGTAGTTGGTATGGCCGGTGGCCGCCTCGAGCACGCGCATCGCGATCGGCAGCCATTCGTGGCCGTCGGCATCGCGCCACGAGTGCGGTCCGACCTGCGGGCCGTCGTGCGTCCTCGCGAGGGAGAGCACCGCCAGGACGGCGCGTTCCCGCGCGGCAGGCGGTCTGGCCGTCGACGCGGCAGGTCCGGTCGAGACGAGCACCGCGCCGTCAGCGGCGTGGAGATCGAGGCGCTCGAAACCCGGCGCGGTGCGGAGAAAGCGCCGCAGCACCTTCTCGGCTGCGGCGGGTTGCGCCACGCCACCCGCCTCCGCGATCTCGTCGACGAGCACCGGGAAGACACTGTCGTGGTCCTGGAGCAGGTGGAAGGCGGCACGGGACATCGCGTGTGCAAGACCCTCGAGCTCCGTCTGCCGCTCACGCACGATGGTCTGCCACGTGTAGAGCCCGTAGAAGATCGACAGGACGAGGAGCGCAGCCGCCAGCAGTCCGAACGCCTGCGCGATCGGCCGGATGCTTTCCCGGGACACGGTTTCCTTGCTGGGGGCAGAGGTAGTCATCGAGCTGGTTTACGACCGCCAGCAGGATGAATTGAGCGCACTGCTATGCCCGATGCAAGGGCGCGCGCCCTGCCGTGACGAAGGCAATGACGCTGGCGATCACGATCCCGGCGAAGGCCACCAGCGCCCACTCGGCGATCGCGAGGCCGAGGAAACTCCACTGCACCTTGGCGCAGTCGCCCGAGCCCTGGAAGATCATCGGGAGGGCCTCCGTCAGCGGAAACTGCTCGACCATGAACTCCAGCCCGGGACCGCACTCCGCCACGGGCGGCGGATTGTGGATCAGCCAGGTCTGCCAGGTCGCGACGCCGCCGCCGGCCAGCGCGACGAGGCCCACGAGCGCGCCGTAGATCCGGCTGCCGAGCCTTGCAGGGCCATGCATCGCCGCCACCAGCGCGACGATGCCGGCCACCACGAAGGCATAGCGCTGCAGGATGCACATCGGGCAGGGCTGGAGATCCAGGGCGTGCTGCAGGTACAGGCCGAACCCGATGAGCCCGGCGCAACCGGCGAAGACCGCGAAGAAGATCGGACGCGGCCGGAGCAGGGTGGCAATCTGCATGGTGCCCCGTCAGATCGCCGCGAGCGCGACGTCGAGATCGCGCTTGAGGTCGGCGACATCCTCGATGCCGACCGACAGCCGGACGAAGTTGTCGGTGATGCCGAGCGTCTCGCGCCGGGCCGCAGTCAGCGACCCGTGGCTCATGAGGGCGGGGTGGCTGATCAGGCTCTCGACGCCACCCAGGGACTCGGCGAGCGTGAAGAGCTCGCAGCGCTCCAGGAACCGCTTCGTCCCGGCGAGATCGGTGCGCAGGAACATCGAGATCATCCCGCCGAAGCCATGCATCTGACGGCTGGCCAGCGTGTGCTGCGGATGCTTGGGCAGACCCGGGTAGATCACCTGCGCACTCTTCGGATGCGCATCCAGCCAGTGGGCGAGTTCGAGCGAATTGGCGCAGTGCGCCTCCATCCGCAGGGGCAGGGTCTTCACACCGCGCAGCGCCAGGAAGCTGCTGAACGGGTCGGCGATCGCGCCGACGGCGTTCTGCAGGAAGGAAAGCCGCTCGCTCGTTTCGTCTGCGCGGGCCGCGACGACCATGCCCCCGATGACATCGGAGTGCCCGTTGATGTACTTCGTCACCGAATGCACGACGAAATCGAAACCGTGCTCGATGGGCCGCTGCACGTAGGGCGATGCGAAGGTGTTGTCGCAGACGGTGAGGATGCCGCGCGCGCGGGCCACCTTCGCGACGGCGGCGAGATCGGTGAGCTTCAACATCGGGTTGGACGGCGTCTCGACCCAGATCATCCGGGTGTCGGGGCGCAGCAACCGCTCCAGACTGGCGGGATCGTTCGGATCGCAGTAGTCGACGCGCAGACCCATCGTGCGGGCGCGTACCCGTTCGAACAGGCGCCAGCTGCCGCCGTACAGGTCATCGACAGCCACCACGTGGCTGCCGGCGTCGAGCACCTCCAGGAGCGTCGACATCGCGGCGAGCCCCGACGCGAACGCCCAGCCCTGCACGCCGCCTTCGAGATCCGCAACGCACCGCTCGAAGGCCATCCGTGTCGGGTTCTGGCTCCGCGCGTACTCGAATCCGGTGTGCTCGCCGGGTGATGTCTGGAGGAAGGTGGAGGTGGCGTAGATGGGCTGCATCACGGCACCGGTCGTGGGATCGGGGCTCTGTCCGGCGTGGATCGCGCGGGTGGCAAAGCCCTGGGGCTGGCTGGAATCGGACATGCGCGGGGGCTTCCTGCGAAGTTGTGGCGTGGGACAGAGGCTGGAGTCCGAAGTTTACACGCCGGCTACCGCACACCCCTACGACGCGACGGGACGGATGACTCAGCTCTTCGACACGCTGCGCGGGGGCATCTCGAGATGGCGCGCGAACACCTGGAACGCGTCGGCCGCGAGTGGCGGCGCGATCGAGAACCCCTGCGCGAAATCGCACCGGTGCGCAGCGAGGAACACCAGCTGGCGGGGCATCTCCACGCCCTCGGCCACCACCCGCAGGCGCAGGCTGCGGGCCAGTGCCAGAACGGCCTGGGTGATCGCGACATCCTCGGCGTCCTCGGGGAGGTTATGGATGAACGAGCGGTCGATCTTCAGGGTGTCGACCGGGAATCGCTTGAGGTAGGCGAGCGACGAGTACCCGGTGCCGAAGTCGTCGATCGCGATACCCACCCCGAGATCGTCGAGAGCCGCGAGGAGCGCCGCCGCATGGGCGGGATTCCGCATCACCGTGCTCTCGGTGATCTCCAGCTCGATGCTGCTTGGCGCGACGCCGGCGCGTTCGAGGATGCCGATCACGTCCTGCACGAGCCGGCCCTGGGCGAACTGGCGCGCGGACACGTTCACCGCCATCGTCAGATCGCGCAGGCCGGCGTCGTGCCACACGCGCAATTGGCGACTCGCCTCGGCCAGCACCCAGTTGCCCAGTTCGCCGACCAGCCCGGTCTCCTCGGCGATCGGGATGAACTGCGTGGGGAGCAGCAACCCCAGTTCGGGATGATCCCAGCGCACCAGGGCCTCGGCGCCCGCCACGACGCCCGTCGCGATCTCGAGCTTGGGCTGGTAGAGCAGCTGCATTTCGCCGCGCTCCACGGCGCGCCGCAGGGCCGTCTCCATCGAGAGCCGCTCGGGCGGATGCGTGGCGAGCTGCGGCGCGTAGAACTCGAACCGGTTGCGGCCCGATTCCTTCGCGCGGTACATCGCGATGTCGGCCGTCTTCAGCAGACCTTCGATGTCCGCGCCGTCGCCGGGATAGGTGCTGATGCCGATGCTCCCGGACAGCGCGAACTCCTGGTCCTCGATGAGGAACGGCTCGGCGCAGGCTTCGAGGAGCTTCATGGCAACGCCCGCGAGATCGGACTCGCTCTCGTAGTCCTCGACCAGCACCACGAACTCGTCGCCGCCCTGCCTCGCCACGAGATCGACGCTGCGCAGGCAGCGCTCCAGCCGCCGCGCGACGTCCCGCAACACGACGTCACCCGCGCTGTGGCCGAGCGTGTCGTTCACGAGCTTGAAGCGGTCGAGATCGATGAACATCACCGCGAGGCGCCGGCCGTGCCTGCGCATGCGCTCCAGCGCCCCGACGAGTGCCAGCTGGAGCGAGATCCGGTTGGGCAACCCGGTGAGTCCGTCGTGCTGCGCCAGGAAACGGATGCGCTCCTCTGCCGCCTTGCGCTCGGTGATGTCGCGCCCGGTGCCCCGGTACCCGGCGAAATCTCCCTGGTCGTCGAAGATGGGCTTGCCGCTGATCGACGCCCAGCGCACCCCGTCGCGTCCGCGGAAGCAGAACACGAAATCCCGGAAGGGTCTGCGCGCCGCGAGCAACCGTCGATGCTCGTCCCACTTCACATCGTCGAGGTCGAGGATGGCGTCCTGCTCCCAGCGGCGGCGGCCCACGGCACCGTCGCGCCAGTTCTCGGCGGCCCCGGGCGGCGGGGTCGTGAGACCGGTGAATCGAAGATCCGCGTCCTGCTCCCAGAACCAGTCGGACGACAGCTCGGAGAGATCACGGAAGCGCTGCTCGCTGTGGCGCAGCAGCGTCTCGGCCTGCTTGCGTTCGCTGACGTCGGCCACGCGCACCAGATGCATCGGCGCCTGGGGTACGTCGAGACGCGCCACCACGGTCTCGCCCCAGAAGGTGCGCCCGCGACAGGTCCGGAACTCCAGATCGCGTCGGACGCCGAGTCCGCGGGAGAGGCGCGCGAGCCCCCCCGCCAGCTCCCGGACCGGCAGCGGCCGCATGAGCAGCTCGGTTCCCCGCATCGCGATCAGCTCCGCGCGGTCCGTCGCCTCGAACAACGTGACCGCCCGCGGGTTGCAGTCGAGGATGCGCCCGCTTGCGACGTCGCCCAGGAACAGCGCATCGCGCGACCCCGCGAACACGGCGCTGAAGACGGACTCGCTCGCCCGCAGGGCCTGCTCGGCGCGCTTGCGCAACGTGATGTCGCGGCCGAGACCGCGGTATCCGGCGAACCGGCCGTCGACGTCGAACACCGGCGTGC